>Ga0310786_10002009_pt1 | contig 31942 bp, 39 predicted proteins | sample AusTroGonzalo_MG_FD_203881 | JGI IMG/M metagenome (GOLD analysis project Ga0310786, IMG submission 203881) | Bovine rumen microbial communities from tropical cattle in Woodstock, Queensland, Australia - Gonzalo_03 (v2) (version 2) | ecosystem: Host-associated > Mammals > Digestive system >...
CAATCAATATATTTAGCCTTGGCAGGTGGTCCTGCCGGATTCAAACAGGGTTTCTCGTGCCCCGTCCTACTTGAAAATAGATATATAAAGCCTAAGACCGTTTCGCATACTGGGCTTTCACCATCTTTGGCGCTCCATTCCAGAAGCTTCCGCTACGATCTAAAGGATTGTATCTTTATCCACTCAATTAACGTTGTTGGTTTTTATGCTGAACGGCCGCTTGCGCAGTCGCTCAGCATAAAAATTATCTAATTTCGCAACCCCTCTAATAACTCAGGTCGTTAAACCGTTAGGTTATCTTGAGGTTTGGGCTATTCCAATTTCGCTCGCCACTACTTTCGGAATCGTTGTTTACTCTTTTTTCCTCAACCTACTAAGATGATTCAGTTCGGTTGGTTCCCGTCTTCTACCCTATGTGTTCAGGTAGCGACAATGCAACATGACTTGCATTGGGTTTCCCCATTCGGCAATCCCCGGATCAATTCTCGTTCTCAGATCCCCGAGGCTTTTCGCAGAGTCCTACGGCCTTCATCGGTATTGATTGTCAAGGCATCCACTATCAGTGCCCTTATTTACCTTTTTATGCATTGACTTAACTAGCAATCGAAGTTCGACTGCTATTTCCGTCTTTTAAAAATCTTTTCATCGTTAATTCGAATTGTTAATTTGGAGAGTGTTAAGAAATCACTCCTGAGGCGTTAAAAGCGACCTCAAAAGATTTCCTCGCTTTTCCTTTATCTTTTACAGAGGTCGCAAGAAGGCGACTTGTTCAACTAGGAATGATTATAGCGCACTTTCTAAAATAATGCAAGGACTTTTTTGGACTTTTTTTAGTTTTTTTGCATTTTTAGGGTATTTTAGTCGAAAAATGGCAAATCTTCAGGGAAAGGATCGAAATCATCTTCGTTAAAATCACTTCCTGCATCGTAGTCTTTGAAGCCATCATTGTCATTATCGTAGCTATCGTTGTCGGAAAATTGGTTAGAGCCGTAAGGATTGTAGCCGAGTTCAGTAAGGAACCTGGACGGAGTATTATAAGTACGTCCGCCATAAGAAAAACGTGACATTGCATAGGTCATGAAGAGTTTTTTCATGGCGCGAGTCATGCCAACGTAGGCAAGGCGACGCTCCTCTTCGAGAGCGGCTTCATCTTCGGCGCGAGCACTTGGAAAGAGTCCTTCCTCGAGTCCAACAAGGAAAACAACTGGAAATTCGAGGCCTTTGGCGGCATGCATGGTCATGAGAGTGACAGAATTAATATCGGTAGATTCGTCGGCAGAAGACATCAAGGTGGCATCAGCGAGAAAATCTTCGAGGGTTTCGTAGCCTGCCGTATTGCCGATAAGAACGCTAAGGTTATCAATACGTTCCTCACCAGTAGGGGTGCCATCGCGTAGGAGCGCTTCGAAGTTAAAGTGTTCCACGGCTTTTTTAGTAATTTCGGCCGGAGCAAGAGAAAGCGGCGTGTTTTTGATAAAGTTAGTAAGCTTAGTAAACGATTCCCTAGCCTTGCCAGAAAGTACATCCGGAAGATCTGGATTTTTGAGCGGCTCAGCATCTGGCATGGAATTCATAGCGTTAAAAATCTTAGCGAGCGACGCTTCGCCAATACCAGAAAGAACATTCTTAGTAATGCGCTCGAGACTAACTTGGTCGCGCCCACAGACAAGAAGTTTTAAGATTGCTAAGACATCTTTGACTTCCTTGCGGTCATAGAAACGTACGCCACCAACAATCTTGTATGGAATATGCATATTAATAAAGACTTTTTCAAAGGTGTACGACTGAGCGTTAGTGCGATATAGTACGGCGAAATCCGAAAAATGTGGGTAAGTACGCGAGTATTCGAGAATCTTGCGTGCCACGAAGTGGGCCTCTTCATCTTCGTCGCGAAGAGGAATAATGTCAACTGGCTCACCTTGCTCGGCTTCAGTAAAGAGGACTTTGTCGGTGCGAGTCTTATTTTGATTAATGATTCTTTGAGACATTTCAAGGATATTGCCGGTAGAACGGTAGTTTTGTTCGAGCTTAATTACCTTGGCGCCAGGGAAGTCGCGTTCAAAATGAAGGATATTAGTAAAATCGGCGCCGCGCCAGGAATAAATCGACTGCCAGTCGTCGCCAACCACACAGATGTTGCGTTCTTTTCCTACCAACATTTTGATTAGCTGATATTGGACCATATTGGTGTCCTGATACTCATCTATTAATATATAGTGGAATTTGTCTTGCCATTTAGTACGAATCTCAGAATGATTTTGCAAAAGCTCAAGCACGCGAAGCAGCAGGTCGTCAAAATCGAGCGCGTTGGCGGTTTTCTTGTCGGATTCGTAACGAGCGAAAATCTTGGCGATGCGTTTTTGGTTTGGGTAAAGCGCGGTAGCGGCGTAATCGTCTGGGGTTAGACCTTCGTTTTTGGCCTTGCTAATAATAGATTGAATGGATTTTGGTTTGAGAGTTTTGTCGTCAGTAAATTTGAGAGTTTTGATGGCGCGCTTGATTAGGGAGATTTGGTCGTCGGTATCGTAAATCACGAAATTAGTATCGAGACCGGCGGCGGCAGCTTCGATGCGCAGAATTTTGACGCAGATGCCGTGGAAAGTACCCATATATGGCATAAAGCTACGCGGAGTAAGTGCACCTTCGTCACCACCATATAATATATGGTAAAGGCGATCGCGCATTTCCCTGGCGGCTTTGTTGGTAAAAGTGACCGCCAAAATATTGGCTGGGTCGGTACCGTGAGCGATAAGATTAGCAATACGGTGGGTAAGGGTTTTGGTCTTGCCCGAACCGGCACCCGCCAAAACTAGCAGTGGACCGCTGAGCGTGTCCACTGCTTCTTTTTGCGCAGGATTTAATCCAGCGAAAAGACCCATTATTCGGCGTCGTCCTCGTCTTCGACGGTAATGTCGTAGACTTCGTCGTCATCTTCTTCTTCGTCATCGGAAGAGGAATCGTCGGTGCTGAGGCCTTTGAGCATGGTATAGAAGTCGACAAGCTGCTTGAAGCTAGAAGCGGTCATATCACTATATTCTTCTGGGTCAGCGGTGAAGATGATATATTTACCGTTAAGTTCGCCACCTTTGGTTTCTTCGTCGGCAGCGAGTTCGTCAAAGACGGTTTTAGCTTTGTTGGCGGATTCAAATTCAAGATATTTTTTCATTTCGGTGATTTGATCACCTTTGTAGAAAACGACGGTGTGGGTGCGATTGGAACCGTAGACGTTCTCTTCATCAAGAGTTAAAACGTATTTGCTGCCATCGGAGACAAAATAATTATCACCCAATTTGTTGCGCGAGAGCAAAATTGCAGTTACGACGATAGCAACTACAACTACGGCTGCAGCAATACAAATAATAATAGTCTTTTTGTTTGATTTTGGGGTGGCTTTGCTAGCTTCTTCAGCCATTGGTATTATCTCCTATTTAATAAGATAATTATAGCACGGCTAAATGCGATTGATGGATTTTGAAATGTCTAAAATAACGGGGATTTTGGCGGCGAGATTTTGGACATGTAGCACCATGGCAAGCTTGGAGGTAAGCATCAGGCGCATAATTTTGATTTCATCACAGGCGATGTTTCCCTGCGGGTCTTCGCGCAAAGCCGATTCGGCAAAATCCCAGCGGTAGATAGCGTCTTTGTCGAGCTTTTGGCCAGCGACGTCGCGGTAAAGATTAACTTCTTCGCCAGTAGCCTTGGCAAGATTAAACCAAAACCAGGTTTCGACCACGCTGAGCGGGGCACCATTATTAATAGCTGGAAGTACTTGGCTCATAATTTCAAAGAATTCGGGATTATCAGAATGTTCGGCGGCAGCATTAATCTTCTTCAAGATGAGACTAGCAAGCTCAAGTGAGCTAAGATCGGTGGCAATTTTGGTGTAAGCTTCTACCATGGTAGCGCCTGTGATTACTCCGAATTCGCTCTTGCCTTGATGAATATTGATATCTATCTTACAAAACATTTCGATGTTGCCGGCGAGTTTGGATTTTTCGCGGCGCACGCCTTTGGCGATGGCGGCAACTTTACCGTTTCTAGTTAGCAAATTCAAGATGCGATCGGCTTCGCCATAGTTGGTGCGACGAAGGACGTAAGCAAGCGTGCGAATATCTTTAGGCTGCGTAAGCGTTGGCATAGCGGGCAACCTCCTGCGGAGTCATGTTGTCTTTATTTAGAATACCCACCACGCCATAGCTTGATAAATCGTGTCCCGACAAGTCGAGTGACGAAACGATGACGATAGGTATGTTTGCAGTGTCAGTATATGAGGCAAGCTCGTTTAGAAAAGTAAAACCATCCGGGCCATCTAATAAAATATCGAGAAAAATTAAGTCAGGGAAATCTTGGTCGAGTGCATTCATCGCCTCGATGGCATTATGAAAAATTTTAGCGGAATGAAGCTGACAACCCCTGGCGATGCATTCGGCCATGATTCCATCATCATCGATGATAAAAATCATATAAATAACCTCGCCTGAGTAGAAACTGGTAGCTCGACAAAGAAGCTGGTACCATCGCGATGGCGCACGGCGCCGACATTGGCGTGCATGTAGCGCGAGAATTTGGAAGCGATGTAGAGACCGAGGCCAGAACTGCCTGGGCGCATGGCGATAGAAGTAGGCTTATTAATCCAGCCGCGTTGCAACTCGCGCCAAACATCCATTGGCAGAGCCGGACCGAAGTCTCGAATCGAAACTTTAATTTTGCCTTTGGTTTCACTGACGGTGAGTTCGGAACGCGTATCGACACCAGAATAATGCATGGCATTGAGCAGGAAATTGTAGATGACGCTATGTAGCATCTCGCGATTAGCGGTGACGAGCTTGGCGCGATTTTTATATTTAACATGTAAATCGCGTTGATTATAACGAAAAAGATAGCTGAGCTCACGCGTGACGTCGTCACAAACGGCGCGCACGCTGACTGGTTCCATTGTAAAGAGTCCATCTTCGAGGCGGGCAATCTTGGTAAGATCATTAACTTGCTTGATTGCGCGCTCAGAAACACTGATCATCTCGGAGCGAATGTGGGCATTCTCGGCGGTATCAACATCAAAACCAAGCGCAAGTTGACGCAAGACGGCCAGCGGAGCTTTGAGCTCGTGCGCGGCCAAAAGAATGCTATCTACCTCCTGTTCCATGGGTTCATTATAGCACAGATTACTAAAGGGAAACGCCGATGGCGGATTCGTTTGGACAATTTTCGAGAACTTTGGCGATGGCGGCTTTTTCGGCTTCGGTCACCCAAAGGTGATATTTGTATTTAACCGAAACTTGGCGCGCAACATATTGGCAACGGAAAGGTTTATTGCTAGGAAGCCAAGTGGCAGCATCGCCGTCGGACTTGGCTTGGTTAGCGCTGCTATCGACAGCGAGGAGATTAAGCGGGTCGGTAGCAAGGGAAAGACGCTCTTCGGCTGAAAGATTCTGTGCACCTTTTTGCCAAGCATCAGACAAAGCTACGACGTGATCGATTTGAATACCAACGCTGATTTCGGCTTTTTGTTCGAATTTCTGATGTTCACCAGTGTAAGGTTCGTCATATTCTCCAGCAATCACGGTGCAGCCATCTAGCACGGCCGTATCGCCAAATTCACGTTTAATAATTCTCTGCCTCAAGTTGCAACCTTCAACGGATGGCCAATTTTGATAAAATTCCTCACGTGAGTAGCCAGTCTTAGGTGCACGACCTTTGACCTCAAGCTTTTCTAGAACCTCAGTAGCTTTGGGCGTGTTTTTGAAAAGATTGATTTTGGACGGATCAAAATTTTTTAAGTCGATGTTACTTAAATCGAGGCCGGTCAGATCAATATTGCTAAGGTCAATATTAGAGAGATCGATGGACTCACTAATTCCCTCGACTTGCTTAAAGACAGTGTCGTAGCTTTCGGGATTAACGGTGAGCCAAACGGCGGCACCGGCAAAAAGCGCAAGAACTAAGATTAGGCGACGAATTTTATGGCCAAATCGTTTCATAATTTAATTGTAGCACGACTAAGCGTTGACAGTGACAGTCTTTAAGATGTTGTCAAAATCATTAACGAAGTTCATGGAGTCAGTACGGAGAACGACGGCTTTGTCGCGAACCTTGAAGACGACGATGACGCCGTTGAAATTGGTGCCCGGAATGGTACCAGTGTAGCGGTTGGCAGTGATATTGTTAAAGACGACCGTTTCGACGGTAAGAGTCGGTTTTTTGCCTTTGAGCTTACTGTCGTAGGTAGCAACAACAGTTTCGTAGCTTTGATCAAGAATTGAAACGCGTAGGGCATTAAGGGTCTTTTCGGAGGCAACGTTGACGCCGCCTGGATTGAGATAGGCTTTAAAGTCGCCACCTTTGCTAGCATCGGCTTCGATGTAGACGCTCCAAGTCTTTGGATACTCAAAGCTTAGCTCGCCATAATCAACTGGACCAGAGAATGGAGTGTATGGATATTTTTCACGTTCAGCAAACTCGGCTTCGAGTTGCTCAGCTTGAAGGTCTTTGGCTTCAGCGACGGCGGTGTCGATTTGGAGATCAACATCAGTCTTAACTTCGTTATAAGTGATGGTGCGCCAAATAAATAGGCCGATAAAAGTAGCAGTAGAAAGCGAAAGAAGAATAATTGCAATGGTTTTGCCAATGCTAGATTTTGGTTTGGCGGCAGCAGCATTCTTGGAGGCGGTAACCTGATTGGTTGCTCCGACTGCTGGCTGGCCAGCCTGAGAAGGTTGTTGATTATCCATAAGCATATTATACCATAAATTATTTAGAAAAATCTTCTGATAAAACTTCGATTTCGTTCTGGAGACTTTTTAGATCTTCCTCGATAGCTTTAGCGTGGTCTAAAGCGGCTTTGTATTTAGAAGTGGCTTCTTCGAGTTTAAAATCGTCGGAATAAAACCATTCGACTTCGTCATCGAGATTTTTGATTTTTTGGCTGAGAGTAAGTTTAGTTTCGGTCATGAATTTCCTTTATTTCTGCATTAATTTCCTTTTCATATGTTGTAATTTTTACAACACTCCCTGGAGAAACTTTACCGGATAAAATCGCGTAGCCTTGGCGAAGCACTTTTTCGGGATTGAGAGCTTCGAGAAGTTTGATTTTTTGTGCAATGAGATTATTGAAGTTGGTGATTTTAGCCAAGATATCACGAGCAATGCGTGAAGTTTTGTCGCGATTCTCGCGCAAGGCAGTATTGATGTTTTGCAAAATAACCTGTTTGGTGCGTGAGATGGCGGATTCGATCTTGGCAATTTCAGCGTGGCGGTCATGGCTAAGCATTTGAGCAACGTTGGATGGTGTAGAAGCTTTGATGTCGGCAGCGAGATCAGACAAACTCTCGTCGACTTCGTGGCCGATGCCGGTGATAACTGGGATTTTGGAGGCAGCAATAGCACGAACGAGTTTTTCATCATTAAACACGGAAAGATCATCAGCCGAGCCGCCGCCACGAATAATGGCGATAATTTCAACGTCGCCGTGTTCATTAAAGTAATTCAGTGCGCGAATAATTTGATCGGCAGCATCGAGTCCTTGCACTTGCGTGTGGGCAGTAGTAATTTTAAGACCGCCCCAGCGCTCGTTGATAATTTTAATAAAGTCAGCATAGCCGGCAGCCTGAGTGGAGGAAATTACGCCGATTCTGGACAGATTGTCTGGAAGTGGGCGTTTTTTGGCCGGGTCAAAAAGACCTTCTTTTTCGAGTTTGGCTTTCAAAAGCTCGAAAGATTTCTTGATACTACCTTCGCCAACTGGCTGAATAGCCTGCACGGTGAGAGAAAATTTACCCCATTTGGTGAGTTTTGGAATGCCACGCACAACCACTTTCATACCATCTTCGAGTGGCATGCGTAGCTGGAAAGCACTCATAAAACAACTAATGCTAGATTCCTCGTCTTTAAGATCGAAAAAGACCCATTTGCCTTGGTTGATTTTGAAGCTTGAAACTTCACCTTCAAGCAGGACACTGGAGTAGGAATATTCGAGCGTTTGATTAACAACGGCGATAAATTCGGTCGGGGAAAACTTAGGCGCTTCGTTCATTCTTGGTGAGCTCGATGATAGTTTTGCGATATGGGAGATAGCCAGAAATAATCGTAAACAAAAGGATTGCTACGCGTGTCATCACCGTGACGATAGTGGCAGTAGAGAAGTCAACACCAAGCGCGATCATCACGCCAGCCATACCAAGTTCATATAAGCCGTAGGGCACAATCCCATCAAAGACCGAGCCGATAGTCTCGCCGATCATAATTTGCGGGAGAATTTCAGGATGACCGAGCGAAATAGCTACAATCCAATAGGTAGAAATCTCACAAAAACTATAGATAATGCCCCACTTGATTGGGCGGCCGAGGTGACGTTTTTCACGACGAGCCATAATGACACTCTCGTTAATATCGAGCAGGTAATGATCGATTTTCTCTGGATTTAGTACGCTTTTCTTGTAACCGAATGTGACGATTCTGGCCAACGTATTAACGAAGCCAGAAAAGGCGCTCGCAAAGAAGCGCAGACGTTTTTTGCTGCTAGAAATAAAGATAATTAGAAGAAGAATAAACGAAACGCCAATATTCATTAGCAGGGAAACTGGCAAGACCCACATAGCTTCGTCTGGGATAGCATGTAAGAGTAGCAGCACGACGATGGCAACTAGGGCTTGGACATAATTAAAAACCGTTGTAATGGCGTAACGAAAAATGTAGAGGAAGCTAGATTGTCCGGCCGAAACGCCGAGCGGACGCATGCGGTAAGTCAGAAAGGTGAGCCCGCCAACACCGCCAGCTGGAACGGCGTGATTGACGAAGTTGAGCTCGGTAGAAATTTGTAGGCGCTCTTTTTTAGATAACTTGCGAACGTCTTTGCGACCACGTAGATAAGAAAAGAAGATTTCGCCGCAAGCGTAATACATAAAAAGCTGCTCCGGAATGAGCAAAAGTAGAACGAAAATATTCGTATCGGCAAGATGAGTGGTGGCTTCGACGATGTCAGCTCGGTTGGCGTAAATTACGTAAATCACGAGCACGGTAGTTAAAAGCGATAAGACTGTACGGAAAGAAAATTTGCGTGTCATAGGGAAATTATAGCATATTCATGATATAATTTTGGCATGAGATACCTTGCTGTGCTTGGGCGACAACCAGAAATTTCGTTGGCGGAACTTTCCGCTTTATTTTCTCGTGTAAGATTAGATGGCCCGGCGCTAGCAACTTTTTCGGCCGACAAAGAACCAAACATTGCTAAGCTTGGTGGAAGCTTGAAGTTGGCCGCTGAAATTGCCGATAATTCCCCTTTGGATTTTTTGCAAAATTTGCCAGAAGGAAAAATTACTTTGGGCGTGTCAGACTATTCGTCGCACAGCTCCGCGCGCAAGGCTCAAGGTGAAGCATTGAAACTTAAAAAGATTCTGACTCGCCACGGGCGCAGTGTGCGCGTAGTAGAGAATAAGCTGCCAGTACTTTCGACCGCAACATCATTACATAATGGACTTGGCGGCGGAAAATCCAATAAGGTTGAGCTGATTCTAAATAATGGTACGTGGTGGCGCGTGATTGGCGTGCAAGATATTGATGCATATGCCAAGCGCGATCAAGTGCGCCCGGCACGTGATGCTAAAGTTGGCATGTTACCGCCAAAGTTGGCGCAGATTTTAATTAATTTGTGTGGAGAATTGCCGGAAAAGGCGAGAATACTGGATCCGTTTTGCGGAACTGGTGTAGTTTTGCAAGAAGCAATGTTGATGGGATACTCGGTTTATGGCACCGACCTTAACCCGCGTATGATTGAATATTCACAGAAGAACCTGGATTGGCTCCAGAAAGGATTGTTGTCTTCGAATGCCCCCGAGAAGGACCTAATTCGTCTCTCTCAAGGCGATGCGACGAATTTTGCCTGGGAACAGCCGATCGATGCGGTGGCTTGCGAAGGTTATCTTGGCCAGCCGATGTCTCAACCGCCAGTAGAAATCAAGCTCAAAGGCGAAAAACAAGAATGTTCGGCAATTATGCTTGGCTTCCTTAAAAATCTAGCCAAACAAATCAAGTCTGGCACGCCAGTAGTAGTGGCAATGCCGGCCTGGCTTCGCCCGGACGGTTCGTATTCCAGGATGAATCTTGTTGACGAAATCGAAGATATGGGGTATAATGTATCAAGTAATTCGCGCAGGGGGCTTCTTTATCATAGGGAAGGTCAGATAGTGGCGCGAGATATAATAATATTAAGGAAGAAATAAATGTCACACGTAAAAGCTGGCGGTACCGCCAAAAACGTCCATAACAATGCTGGCCAGCGCCTTGGCGTCAAGCGCTTCGGTGGCCAAAAAGTTAAGAACGGTGAAGTTATCGTTCGTCAAACTGGCTCTACTAAGATTGCTGGTCCTGGCACTTACATGTCTCGCAACTTTACGATTCATGCAGCCAAGGATGGTGTAGTCACTTTTGTTAAAACCAAGAAGACTCACTTCTCCGGAAAATCCGTACCTCGCGTACGCGTAGAAGTTCGCTAAATTGTCTTATATGGACTTATAAAAAATACAACACGAAATGTGTTGTATTTTTTACGTTCATAAATCTGGTCTAAATCTCATTATGTTACTAAAGACCACTTAATTTTCTTCCAGATTATTTTACGATGGCGAATTTGTTTTTGCCTTTTTTGATGATGGCGGTTTGAGTAAGGACAATTTCGTCTTGAACTTTGATGCCATTAACAGAAATAGCGCCCTGAGAAATGAATTCGCGAGCCTTCTTCTTGGAGTCGGCAAGTCCGGTCTCGACGAGAGCATCGACGAGGTTGGTGCCTTTTTTAACGAGTGGCAAGAAGTTGCTAAATTCGGAAATTTCATCAGTGGTGAAGTCGGCAAAGTTGGTGTCACGGTTAAATAGTAGCTCGGTGAGATTTACTACGGCATCAGCATTGGCTTTGCCATGAACCACTTCAGTGGCACCTTTGGCCAAGGCTTTTTGAGCAAGACGAAGCTCTGGATGAGCACGGTGCTCGGCAAGGATGTTTTCGATTTCGTCTTTTTCGAGCAAAGTATAGATCTTGATGAGATATTCAACGGATTCGTCTGGTTGATTAAGCCAGAATTGATAAAAATCAAAGATAGAAGTGTAATTGCCGGAACCATTGTCGCTACTGGCGAGCCAGACAGCGTTGCCTTCAGACTTGCCGAACTTGCGGCCAGTAACTGGATCAATGATGAGTGGGGTAGACCAAACATCTGCATCGGCATCTTCGAGGCGTTTGATAAGATGAATGCCAGAAGTGCAGTTGCCATATTGATCAGCACCGCAAAGCTGCAAATTTACACCATATTTACGATATAGATGCAGGAAATCGTAGCCCTGAATCAAAGTGTAGGAAAACTCAGCATAGGAAATACCTGAACCACCTTCACCAATACGGTTTTGGACAAATTGACGATCGAGGAGCTGAGTCATAGAGAATGACTTACCGACTTCACGCAGGAAGGAAAGATAGTTCATATCTTTAAACCAGTCGTAGTTGTCGACCATAGTAACGTTGCTTGAATTAACTACGCGCTCGATTTGAGCTTTAATGCAGGCTTTGTTATGTTCGACTTCGTCGAGGGTTTTAAGATCACGCTCGCCATTATCTTTTGGGTCACCAATTTGGCCGGTAGCACCGCCAACGAGCAAATATGGCTCGTAGCCATGGCGCACAAAACAAGCACACATCATAAGAGCGGCAAGATTGCCAATAGTAAGGGAATCGGCAGATGGGTCGGCACCCCAATAGAACTTTTTAACCGCACGAGAATCAAGATCCTCAGGATTTTTGATGGTAGTTTCGGCTTGAAAGCCACGGTAAATTAGTTCTTCAGATAGTTTCATGAGGTAATTATAACACTAATCTGGCTAGAATTTAACTAGTGACTCTAACCAAGATTTGAAGACGTTATAATCATTGTATTTGGCAACATCCTCGTTGCTATTAGCATCGAGATGAGCTACCACGCGCCCCTCGGACACTACGGCCACAGAAGGGGAATACTTGATGGTGTCATAAAGTGAGGAACCCTTGAGGTCGGCGAAATTGTAGTAAAGGAAGGCAACGTCGTGCTCGGCGGAGAAATCTTTAACGAATTGTAGGAGCTTAGCCGTGCAACCTGGAAGATAGGAAATTACTAGGAAGGACTTTTTCTCGCGAGTAAGGCGTTCATAAGTAGCCGAATCAAGGCCAGACGCGGCGTCAGCGTGATAGTATTCCGAAGATAGCTCGGTTTTAGCTGTATTAAACCAGCCGCTGGCGATGCCGGTGATAATGGTACCAAGGAAGGCGACCGAAAGAATCGCAGCAATGCCAAAAATGACTTTTTTGTTTACTTTGCCGTCCATGCTTATACCTTAGTTAGAGCTTTAAAATCGATGTTGTGATATGGAACTTTCCAGAAATCGTAAACCGGGTCGCCATTAGCATTGGTGTGTTTGACTGAGACGTTATTTTGGCCGTTGTAGAACCAGTAGCCACCGACGTTGTAAATTTTATTAGCGTCCCAGCCGAGGGAAACGAGCAAGCTCTTGGTCATGCCGGCATAACCGCCGCCGCCACACATGAGAAAAATGTTTTTGTCTGGAGGGAAGAGCTCGTGGAGTATTTCCCTGGACTCTTGATAATTGGCGACGTAGTTCCCGTTTTCATCGATGCTGAATAGAGTGTCGCCGGTGTAGGTGCTACCAACAGCTTCTGGCAAACCGGAAACTGGAATAATATACGGCAAAGATACGACTTCGAAGCCGTTAACATAGCCTGAGAGATAGGAGTCTCCGCCGATAGCAGCATAGCTAGCTGGGTCTACAAGCATGCGCATATCGCGATAAACTGAGTCGGAACGGCCGAGATATTTATCGATAGTTTGTTCATTGATGTTTTTATCGATTCCGAGCTGGCCGCGTTCCCCGTCAGTAACTTCTGGAAGAGGCAAAGCAGGATTTAGTGTGGCGAAATGTTGCCCGAGAAAGAAGGCGCCGACGATCAGAATTAGTGCAGTCACGACAAAACGCCAGATATATTTTTTCATAAATAGTATTAACTCCTTTTGACTCATTATAGCATAAAAAGTGTGCAGCACAGTGGGGGATTAGCGACCGCCGCCTCCGCCTCCGCCTCCGCCACCGCCGGAGAAGCCACCGCCTCCGCCGCCGGATGAACCAGAAGAAGAGAAGTGCGTGGAAGATGTAGCGTAAGATGAGGCAGCTTGAATGGTATGATTAATGTCGTGAAAGGCCATAATTCCGCCAATTTGGTACCAGTCTGGAGTTTCGATGTCTTCGATTTGGTAGTATTTTTCGAGTTCCTTCATCCAACTTTCTTCGACTCCAAACAAGGCCGCATATGGCAAAAGTTTTTCGTAAAGTTTAACAATTCCCTTGTCTGAAGTGTCGGCGCCCTCGACGCTTTGCAAGAAGGCGAGACGATCTTTTTCGGCCATTTTGATATAGAGTTTAAGACCGTCTAGATAGCGCGAGGCTTCGATTCCCTTTTTGGTGATGTGCTCGAAGCGATGAATTTGGCTATAAAGATACGAGATGACGGTAAAGAACATCGTGACAATAAAGGAAGTGATCGCAAAGCCCGGCACAAACCAAACCATCTCTTCGCCATCGAAGTAAACTGGTCCGGAACCGTAGTCCTCGAGGATGCCAATTACGAACAGAAGCGTAAAAACGCCGACAATAATAATGCTACGAATAAGTTTGCCAATGCCAGTGCTATTTGAATTTTTGCCAAGAGGCATAACCTTGGTGAATTTAGAGTCGGCAAGTTGGTGGAGTTTGACGCGATGCAAACCGACCTCGTCGAATTTCTTGCCAAGTTTAACCAGGCTACTGGTAGCCGTACGGTATTTGAGTTCGATCTTGTCGCCCGCAGCGAAAAGTGCGCCAGCGTTTAGGATTTGCAAAATGAGGCGCTCCTCCTCGGCTAAATCGGCTGGGTCTTGGTTGACAATGATAGACCATTTGTCGCGACCAAATTTGACGTCGGTCTTGACGAGACTAATTTTCTTTTCGATAACCATGTTAAGAAGCAGTGCGACCTTGACGTCTTTCCTAGCACCGAGATAAATCGCATCCATTTCGACGAGAGAATATTCTGGATGCGGCGAATATTCCGGTTTGACGAACATATCATAGTAATAGTGACGCATTTCGGCAGTGGCGCGGTACTTTTTGATTGGCCCTTTTAGGAGCAGCCCGGCAATGACAGTAGCAATGATGGTGACAAAAATCATCGTGTAATTTTTGATGGCCGGTGGGATGGTGTAGGTGCCAGCGTCGATTTCGATATCAAAAGTGAGGTTCTCGCCCCGCGCTAATTCGTCCGTAAAGAAGGCGTAGCCATCAGTCGTAGTGTAGGCAAAACAACGTTCTTGATTGGACTGACCATATCGGCCAACATAACACCAGGCTTGGCCGATTTTGCTGACGTCATCAAAATGTACGCGCACACTGAGGCTGTCGAAGCTTTGCCACCAGCCGGTGCCATTGGTATCCCAGTAGAGCTCTTGCCAAGTTTTGCCGTTTTCGGTAAACTCGGTCACTACGCGCTCAAATGTATATTCAAAAGTGTAGGTTTGCTTGCCACGGATGTATTCTTCGGTGCCGGTGCAAACTTTGTAATAGCCATCTTCTTCATCAATGCTGTAGATTGGCTCATACTGGCCATTCCTGGTGATTTTGATAGTGCTACGATTGAGGTCGCGCAGAGTGCGGTTTTTGCCGTTTTGGTTAGTGTAAGAAATGCGGCGGCAAAGGCCTTTGTTTTGGTTAAAGTCTGGAAAAACTGGCGTGAAAGTTTCGACGACACGGAGCTTGGCGACACCGTCGGCATCTTTTGAAACATAATAGTCTGCATCGTAACTTTCAAAGTAAAAATCGTCGACGTTTGCTGCTTGCGCTGGCGCTGCAAAAACTGCCGCCAAACAGAGACAAACTTGACAAATTATAGCATAAGTGATATAATTAAAAGATAGACCTTTTTTCTTCATGCTTTTATTATAGCAACTTTCGGACGATATGACATGAGTCCGTACAGCACTAAATTAAACACTACATAAAAGAATTCAAAGAAGAGAATGTTATTCATGAAGAAGGCTGGCTTTAGGCTGTAGCCAAAGATGGCAAAGACGCCGTAGGCCAGAAGGAATATAGTGAAGCCGATAAAAATGCGCGGCTTATTTTTGAATTCGATAAGTGAGCCGATGGCGGTAATAAACATGGTAATAAAGAGAGTGTGGGCAGATTCTTGGTGGACGCGACTGACAATACCAAAGCTTCCCCACCCCGGGTCGAATAGGCCAACCGGGCAGACACTGAGCACAAAGAAACTCACAATCATGAGGCCGATGGCCCAGGACCAGATTTTGGAAAGGTGGTGAGTTTTTTTGACGTCGCGGAAATATTTAATCATTAGTAAAGTAATGGTGAAATTCGAAAGCGCAAACAGGATGGCCGTAATGGCATTGGTGCCAGCATAGCGGCTAATGGTCCAATTCGTATGAAAGCCTTCCTGGAGCCAGAATGAGCGGACGAAGACGATGCCGACCGCCGTGGAGATAAAAAGAATCAGCGCGATAGTCATAAACTTACGGCGAACCCGGAGCGGTGGGTCGGAAGGTTGAAGTGGGTTCGGAAGTTTTTCAAGCAACGTATCCATACTTTTATTTTACCACTTTTTGGGCCAAGCGGACTCCTGGACATGATTGAGCTAATATGTTATAATATCGTTATTCTATATTCCATGAAGGGAGTGGTAAAAATGGGAACAGAAACGTACCTTAGCAACGACAGCATTAGAAGAATATGCGGGCTGTTTGGTGGCATCGACGAAAAAACCATCGGCAAGATAATCAAAACGGCCTCATGTGAGGCTGGTACTAAGACCAAAGGTGGTGCTTATATCTACAAAGACGAAGAGAAACTCTTTGAGGTCTTAAAAAGATTCCTTGGAGAACAGTTCAAGGCATGTAAGATTAACAGCTTCGGCAAACTCGTCCAATGGTACGTATGGCACTATAATTAATGTTGTTCGCCCCGGCTACGGCTGGGGCTTTTTTGTTATAATATATTTTATGAAAAACGCTGATACTGCCAAATACTACAAAATTTTGAGCGACGAATTCCCTGCTTGGCTGAATGAATATATCCAGACCAAAGAGCTACAAACGCAGAAATATATTAGCACAACCTGCGGCCCGATTTATACGAATTTATTTGATATTAAATATTTTTATTCCAGTTTGGATCATTCCATAGCGGTGGCGTTAATTGTTTGGCATTTTACGCACGATAAAAAGCAAACGCTAGCGGGGCTGTTCCACGATATTTCGACGCCAGCGTTTAAACACTGCGTGGATTTTTTAAACGGCGACTACATGACGCAAGAATCGACCGAGGATTTGACGGTTGATTTTATTAAAAAGTCAAAAGATGTCATGAAATTACTAGCGCGCGACGGTATCGATATTTCGGAAATTGATAACTATCACATTTATCCAATCGCCGACAATGACACGCCAAAACTTTCGGCAGACCGGCTGGAATATTCTCTTGCTAATGCACTGTTTGCTTACGACATGCTTTCGCTAGACGAAATTGCGGAAATTTATAACGATATCGAAATCCAGAAAAATGAGTCTGGCGAAATCGAGCTAGGCTTTAAAACCAAGGCTTTGGCAAGAAAATTTGTGCAGGTGACCAGCAAAATGTCCGTGATTTATCGCGACGACAGGACGCGATTCACGATGCAATTTATTGCTGATGTTTTAAAAGCGCTGCACGCGGAAGGCGTGATTACGATCGAGCAACTTTACGACGCAAAAGAAGCGGACATTATTAAAATTATTGAATCGTCAAAATTTAAAGACCAGTGGGCGGCTTGGCGCAAAGCCAAAAAAGTGAACGTGTCCAAAACGGCGCCGCAAAAAGTTTATTTCGTACATCATCCGGCAAAAGTTCGTTATATTGATCCGCTATGTGGTGGCGAGCGCATGTCTAAAATTTGCAAAATCGCCAAAAATGCAATCGACAAAAATCTAGCTTACAAAATGGACAACTACGTCTACCTGGATTTTGAGTTGTAAGTAAAATTATTCAGTCTCGCCATTATAATATTTGGACAGGATTGAATAAGCTTCTTCAGCGTCCTTTTCTTCCATTTGGGTGTAGAAAATATATTTGAAAGCTTCCATGGCCGAATCAAAGTGTTTGCTCACTAGGACGTCTTCACCGTCGATGGATGCATGTTCTGTAACGGTGGTTGGTACCGACATCATCTCGTGCGTAATGTCGTGGGTGGCAGGATTTTTGAGACTTCTGGTAGCCAAAAAGGCACCGAAGATACAATAGTCTGGATAGGTTTTACACTCGGCGTTGCGGTTAAAGGAAGTGCTTTCACGGAAGAGGTCCATAACTTTTGGTGTGACTGTCTTCAAATCTTGGTTTTCATCCGGAATGAACCCACCGCGGCTAGCATTCTTAGCGTGTTCTTGCGATTCCCTAAGTATATATTCGACGCACTGGGTACCGTTGGCGATATCGTCGATTTGAGAAACGATTTCAACGACACGGCTGGTGTCTTCGTCCAGATTAGCAAACTCATCGTCAAAAGCTTTGCCCTTCAAGCCGTGTAGTAAAATTGCCTTGCTGGCTTTGTAGATAGCGCCTTGGTACATGTCTTCATTAATAGCAAAAGAAGGAATGTCTTTAGCATCTCCGAAAATCATAGGGATGTCTTGAAGAAAATGTTTGTAGCCAACCACGTGATGATCTTCGTCAGAGCCAACACCACGATCGTTAAAATCTCCGTGTTTGCGATATTGAATTACTCGGCCATAGTCATGATACAACGCAGCAAGATGAACAACTTCATCGCCCGGCGCGACCTTCTTTGAGACATTATATACTGAAGGAAAATGAACATTTAATTTGAAAAGCATGTCTGGATTGTTGGCGAATTCGAGTCGCTCTTGTTCTTGCTTATCCAAAAGAAAGTTTGACAACTTTTCGCAAATCTCATGTTCAAAAGGCCCCTTCAATGCTTCATGGGCGACTGGCTGATCGTGTAAATTTTCTGCTTCGTTTTTCATTTGTACCTCACTTTTGCTATATCTTGCATTATACACTAATAGGCTATATATGGATAATTTGCAGCTCTTGCTCGTGCACACAAATCTGCTTCTTCAGGCGTTAATATAGGCTGACAATTAATCCATCCTTCGTATTCGAAAGAAAGATTCTGTTTTTGAGTCACCAGACAAATAATAAAAATAATAAGCCCCACCACAAGCACTACGAGAACTGCCATGATAATATCTTTTTTGCTGTTAAAAAGTTTTTTGCTCATATTTTATTTAATCTCCCTTCTTGTAATTTGTAATTCACCATCCGATACTTTTACTTCTATATCGTGACTCAGCTCTGAATCTTTTAAAACTTGTCCTTTGGTGCCAGCGCGCGTTATGTTTTCTACATCTAACCCAATTCTTTTGCTCCAAAAATCCTTATCCGCACCCAATGTTTTTCCGATTTCGTCGGACAATTCGTCGCAATCGCCTCTCTCGTCTGACGCAAAATTTTCCTTCACAACTTTTTCGTCATCATATAACAATATGCCACGCGGAGAATGGCCAGTTTTTTCTATAACTTTTAGCCATCCATCCAAATCTTTGTGGCTAGTTACAAAATACATATCTTCTACTTTTGCGCCAACTTTTTTAGCTTTATCTAATTCAGCTCCATAAGCGTCTGCATAATATCCGCCCTCCTGTCGCGCTTGACCCAATATAAACAAGATTATTTTTTGGTTTTCCTTACAAGCATTGAATATTTCAACCACATTCTTTCCTTCCAATATTGAACCGTTGAATTTTCCCTGGTCAATCAATGCTTGCGTAAATACGGCCGCCGGAGGTAAATACTGTTCGTCGAATTTCTGCTGATGCAAATCTTCGTCTATCTTAACGTGGCCATCTTCGGTTATCTCGAAATGTTTTCTCAGCTCATCGGCTGATAGGCCGCCGCGTTCGCACATCTTTCTTAAATGTGAGCTATATAATCCATACTTATCAGGCTCATCACCATGGTCTATATTCTGTTTGTAGCGGATTAACCCGCTTTCTACTGTCGCTCTTTCGCTTAGGTTGACCTCTTTATATCCCCACATCTCGTATTGTTTCTTTGTTTCAAATAGTTTTTCTGCATTTACATCACTAGACACTTGCAGAAGTTCATACGGTGCCGGACGAGACGGTATGACCAATTTGTCTTCACCTAGCACTAATTCTGGCGCCGCCACAAAACCCGCAATTCTGCCACGCGTACCTGGCATAGCGTCTATACCGTTTACGCTCCATGAAATACCCTCTTGACCAGAATTACGCTTAATTGTTATTTTTCTTAGCTCTTTTATAATTTCTTCTTCACTTCTGCCTTCCGCTGCCATTTCCGCGCTTTTTGCGGCCAATTTTCTTTCATAAATCTCCCCGGCATTCAGAATTTCTCCACTTTCAAAAATACCCTCTATGCCGTCGACGGTTGCACTATGAAAAAGGTACGTTCCGCTTTTGAAGTCTGGCGCTAAAGCCCCTTCCCGAGCCATTGTCATATCAATTACGCGCTCACGCAATTTTTCAGCCGAGTTCTCCGTATTAAAGCTAGACTCTGCACCAGCAAAAGGGACGTCGGACATATCCCAACTCTGATTATCGCTGCTATTTAATATCTCGTGGCTATTCATGATTAGAAAGAATTAGAAAATTTATTTTTTCTTCATTTTAGCGACGGCGAAAATCGCGACCAGAGCCCAGACTATTTGAACTGCGAACGAAAACCAAGCGCTGCGTGGGAAAAGTCCGATTGCCATTAAAATTGCGGCAAATAAATTTAGTAGTTGATAAGTTAGGCCTGGTTTAATTTTCTTGGTCGACAATAGAAAATATGCCAAGACCACCATGATTGAACCAATCCAGCCAAGAATATCGAAGACTAACATTATTTAATCCTCTTCTCCCAAATTTTTCTCACTATCCCTAAGGAAAGCGTGGAGAGCGTGAAGCCAATTACTGGCACAAGCGAAGACAAAAAGACGTTGGAGCCGGCCTCAATCATGAGGCAGTAAATCACTACGACGATGTATGTTAAAACGCAGATACAAAGTCGCCTTGTCCAAGAAGTTTCCCATTTCTTGTCTAGCTCGACCCTAGCATTGCGATCTTTAATATTTTTGATCTCGGATTCGATTTTTTCACTATTCATATTTATATTATACGCCAGAATTTGGCTTTGCCCACTTTGGCGGTTCCATGTCGAACAAAATTTCTGGCGTGTGCAAATTTACCACGTCGGTATCAATTCCATAATAATGTTGATAGGTTGTATCTACTGAACCAAATTTAGCCTGAGATTTTTCGAAGCCAAGTTTCTTGGCGGTGTCCCAAACCGATACTTCGGTTGGGCCTTCGATTTCGATGAAAGTTGGGATCCATGGCCAAGTGTCGATGCAAATTTCTACATCACCAAACTTCCAAATTTCGCGTTTGGTTTCTTGGCGAGCCTTGATTTGTAGTCCACAGCCTTTCAAAAATAAAATCGCGTTGTCGTAGTCGCTAACATTAACGTTGACTTCTTTGGTGCCGAGAATAGAATTGTCGTCACTGACGTTTTTGTAGGTCATGACGATCTTGTCACCTTCGTCGCGGACGCGCGCAAACGAATGTTCGCCGGTGTAGAAAACTACTCGTTTCATTAAAACTTCTGGTTTTACTAACTCTGCGCCGATTTCTGCTAGCTTTGCGCGGACGGCGTCTTTATTAATGTCTAAGAATTGTGCTTCAATCTCGTTGTTCATGGTTATATTATATGCCAAAATATGCCATGATTATACCTATAATAACAGCTAGAAAGGTTGGTTTTGAACTTAAAGGTCTAATCTTTTCAACAGTTCTCCCCACGCATCACTATAATAGTCATCAAAGTATTTGCCAGCCTCATCAATTTTTACCCACTCCGCTTTTTCAACTTCCGTTTCTTGTATTTTGATTTCACTATTTAATGGCTCGGCAATAAATAATAATACGTCTTTATGAACGGTGCCGCCGTGCACTAAATAACTAGTTTTAATTGGTTCGTCGTCAATAATCTTAACATCCAGACCAACCTCTTCCTTGGTTTCACGAATTGCTGTTTCAAAATCGGTTTCGCCATCTTCCTGGTGGCCTTTTGGAAACGACCAAAACAATTTGCCGCCGCCATCTCTAGCTCCGATTAAAAGTACATTATCATCCTTTAGAATAATGCACCTGCAACTTTTTTCTTTGCTACCTAACGATAACATTTGCTGTCCATACTTTAACTCTGCATTTGTTTTGTGCCACATTCGCTACAATATTTTGCTTCTGCACTAATCTTCTTCCCGCATTCACTACAAAACTTTTCAGACTTATTTTTTAGCCCATCTTTAACGCCGCTAGCCACAGCTTCGTAATGGATTTTTGTGCCTTCTGCACCTAATTCAGCCGTTCTTTTATTAATTCGCTCAATTTGTTCACCATTTTCATCATAAATCTCTTCTTGCATATTGAGCATTTTCTTCTGCATCTTCTTTACTCTCTCTATATTTCTATCCATCATTCTGTCAAATAAAGACATAAAATCCTTTCTTTTAAAGACTCGTTATCATTATATCACTGGCATCTTTCTCTTTTTTGAATTCTACCTATGGTTTGTGGTATTTTGACTCAATCGTTACTAAAATGAAGTTATAATAAAAGAAAGGATGTTATGGATTTAGAAAAGATTGGCAAGTTTATCGCGAAGAAACGTCAGGATAATAGTTATACGCAAGAAAGCTTAGCGGAAAAACTGGACATCTCCAACCGCTCCATCTCAAAATGGGAGCGAGGAGTTTGCCTACCCGATGCAAATAATATGGCAAAGTTATGCAAGTTATTCGATATTTCCTATAACGAACTACTTTCTGGTGAAGAAATTAGCCAAAAAGACTATAAGCAACATTCCGAAAAACTCCTCGAAGAATTTTCCAAAATTGAAACTCTGACAAATAAGAAATTCTTTCTCTACGAAAATGTCATTGGATATATGTCAACAGCTTCACTTTTAATCTTATGTTTTATTGCCAGTTATGCCGAAATGCCAACTTGGGCGCGAATTGTTTTAATTGTGCTTGGGCTTGTTCTGATTATTGTAGGCGTTAGCTTTTGCCTTAAAATCGAAACTGAAGCCGGAAAATATGAGTGCAAATGTTGCGGCCATCGTTATATTCCGAAATATTCTAGCGTCTATTTTGCCATGCATCTTGGTCGCACTCGCTATATGACTTGCCCCAAGTGTCACAGAAAATCCTGGCAAAAGAAAATCGCCTAAAATATGATATAATTGTACCTATAATAACAGATAGAAAGGTTTGATTTTGAATTTAAAAATAGGTATTGTTGGTTTGCCAAATGTCGGGAAGTCGACACTTTTTAACGCGCTCACGAATGCGGGTGCGCTCGCTGCCAACTATCCTTTTGCTACAATCGAACCGAACGTTGGCATTGTGCCAGTGCCGGATGAGCGCTTGGACGTGCTAGCCAAAATGTATGATACCGAAAAAGTTGTACCAGCTACTGTGGAATTTGTAGACATTGCAGGGCTCGTGGCGGGCGCTAGCAAGGGTGAAGGCCTTGGCAATAAGTTTCTTGCGCACATTCGTGAATGCCAGGCGGTTTGCCATGTAGTGCGAGCTTTTGTGAATAACGATATTGTGCGTGCTGACAACAAAATTGAAGAAGATATTGTAGCGCAAGCTAAGGACGATATTGATATTATTAATCTCGAGTTACAACTAGCCGATGATGAGACAAAAGAAAAAATCGCCGCCAAGCGCAAAAAAGATCCGGCCGACGAAAATATTCCGTTCCTCACCGAAAAGCCAGTGATTTACATGTTTAATGTGGATGAATCTGGTCTTACCGATAAAGATTTACAAAACAAACTTAGCGCACTCGTGGCGCCGGCTGAAGCGATTTTTGTAAACGCCAAACTCGAAGAAGAGATGGCTGGCATGGATCGTAATGAACGCAAAGAATTTCTCGCAAGTTATGGTGTTTCTGACGATGCTTTGGGCGAGTTAATTAAAGCTGCATACAAAACTTTGGGACTGCAATCATTTCTCACTGCCGGTAAAAAAGAGTGCCGTGCCTGGACGATTAAACAAGGCGCAACCGCACCAGAAGCTGCCGGTACAATTCATACGGATTTTGAACGTGGATTTATTGCAGCTTCGATTTGTAATTTTGATGATTTGGCTGAGCTTGGTTCTGAACAGGCCGTGAAAGCCGCTGGAAAACTTCGCACCGAAGGCAAGACTTATGTCATGCGCGACGGCGACGTGGTAGAGTTTAAGTTTAACGTATCAAAATAGTAGTTAGCGTCTAAATAATTTCGAACCAGTCTTGAAGTTTGAAGTCTGAGCCAGAGACGGCAGCGGCAGCAAGGACTGGCGAGAAGTTTTGTAAGTCTTGGCGATATTTCAAAAAGGCTTCGGCGGCAAAGCGCATTTGTTGTTGTTTTTTGCTCGTGATTTGATCGAGCGAAGTCCCGCGCAATTCGTTTTTGCGATATTTAACTTCCGTAAAATAAATTTTGTCAGCTTTGGTAGAGACGATATCGATTTCGTAGAATTTAGTTTTATGATTACGGGCGATAATTTGATGGCCTTGAGATTTTAGATAATCGGCCACGATCGATTCGGCTTTGGCGCCGATAACGGTAGTGGAAGTGGTTGGCGCAGTAATGGATGTATTTGCGCCAATAATTTCTGCAATTGGACGGAAACTTTTGCGATGTTCTAGACAAACACCAAATTCTTTTAGCGCCTTTGTGTGTGCAGCAGTGCCATAGCCGACATGTTTTTTGAATCCATACTCCGGATATTTTTGATCAAGGTCATACATATAATGATCACGTGCGACTTTGGCAATAATCGACGCAGCGGAAACTTCTTTAATTAAAAAATCCGCCTTCGGCATGATGGTGACATATTTTTCAAGTTTGGTACCGACGAGAAAATTCTTGGTGCCATCAATAATAATTTCGTTAAATGGAACGTGAGCTTTTTGGACTTCCGACACGGCGCGACGAGCAGCAAGACAAAGCGCGTTGGCAAGACCAACTTCATCGAGCTCGGCAGCCGAGACCCAGCCAAGACCGGTAGCAGGAGCTTCTTTTAAAATAATTTCGTTTAGAGCTTCGCGTTTTTTGACGGAAAGTTTTTTGGAATCGGTAAGTTCATTAATCCATGGATTCGTGTCGTGATCCGGCAAAATCACCGCACCAATCACGAGCGGACCAGCCCATGGGCCGCGACCAACTTCATCAATCCCAAGTAAAGCCATATTTATAGATTAGCACAAAAAATCACCCCGAGGTGGGGTGATTTTTAATTCTAGATTAGGCCTCAGCTGGAACTTCGGCGGCTGGCTCAGCAGCTTCTTCGGCTTTTGGAGCTTCAGCGGCTGGAGCTTCTTCTTTGACTTCGTCAGCTTTCAAAGTGTTGACAGCTGCACGATCGAAATCCTTAGCAGAAAGACGAGCGGATTTACCAGAGCGAGCGCGGAGGTAGCTAAGATTGTTGCGGCGAACCTTGGAGCGCTTGGTAATTTCGATCTTCTCAACGAGTGGTGAGTGAAGAAGGAAAGATTTTTCAACGCCAACACCAGAGGTAACTTTGCGGACAAAGATACGAGCAGTGTGGGATTCTTTGCGTTCTACACGGATGACAACACCTTCAAAAACCTGAAGACGGAACTTGTCACCTTCCTTGATTTTCTGGGTAACTTTAACGGTATCACCCGAGCGGACGTCAACAACAGCTTTTTTCTTTTGAGCGTCACCGATTTGTTTTAGAATTGAAAAACTCATGATTTACCTTAATATTAGACAATTACACATCATTTTATCACAAAATACGGAATAAGTAAAGGGATTTTACCGAGATTCGCTAGTTTTTCAAGGCTTGGCGGATACGTTCTTCTACTGGAAGGCTTGGATCGACCTTTTCGAGGGCAGCAGTGGCGTCTTTTAATGGGAAGCCAAGAGCAATGAGTGCATCGAGGGCTTCGTCTGGAGCCGCAGCGGCTTTAACAAAGGTAGCTTCGGTAGCGCCATAGTGTGATGGGATGCCAACTTTATCACGAAGATCCACAATAACGCGCTCGGCAGATTTTTTGCCTACGCCGGAAGCTTTTGAGACAAAAGCGGCGTCGGCATTAGCGATGGCATTACGAACTTCTTCCGGAGAAGCGAGCGAAAGAATCGCGATGGCGGCTTTTGGGCCGATTCCCTGCACGGAAATCAAAAGTTCGAATAGTTTCTTGGCGGCAAGTGATGAAAAGCCGTAGAGTTCTTCGGAATTTTCGCGAATAGAATGATAAGTATAGAATTTAATTTCGTCGTCTAACTTGATATTTTCAAAATCTGGAGTTGTGACAGTAAGCTCATAACCTACGCCATGAACATCCACAATTACGGAATTGGCAAATTTTTCGGCAATTTGACCTTTGATGTGTGCAATCATAAAGTTATTTTATCACATTAACTTTGTTCATCAGCGAATGCGTAATAGCGGCAGCGAGAGCATCAGCAGCGTCGTCTGGCTTTGGGCGAGTGTCGAGATGAAGGTGGAGTTTGACCATGTCTTGAACTTGGCCTTTTTTGGCGGAACCGTAGCCAGTCAAAGTCTTTTTAATTTCGTTTGGCGTATATTCGTAGACTGGAACGCCGTGCTGCTCGGCGACAAGTAAAACGATGCCGCGAGCCTCAGCTACAGAAATACCAGTAGTGATGTTTTTGCTAAAAAATAGTTTTTCGACCGAGACTTCGTCTGGTTTTAGTTCGTCGAAAATTTCGGTGAGACCTTCGTAGAGTTCTTTGAGACGAGCCGGAAGCGGAGCGCCAATTTTGGTAGTAACAACGCCAAAATCAAGAGCCGCATCACCATTAATTAGCCCGAACCCGCAAATACCAATACCAGGGTCAATGCCGAGAATTTTCATTTGACGTACTTAATTAAAGTTTCGCGGAGGTCTTTTACTGGAATAACGAATTTGTCTTTGGTGGCGGCAGGGGCGATGGCGTGAGTGAAACCGAGCTTCTTGGCTTCGGCAATGCGTTGGTCGGCACGGAAGGCGGAGCGAATTTCACCGCCTAAGCCAACTTCACCAAATACGACATAACTGTCGTCCAATTTGCGTTTGGCAACGGCGGAAGCAATAGCCATACAAACAGCGAGATCGGCAGCAGAATCATTTAATTTCATACCACCAACAACGTTGATGAAAATATCTTTGTCACTGAGTTTGAGTTTGGTGCGGCGTTCGATAACAGCAATCAAAAGATTGAGACGATTTAGATCAAAACCCGAAGCAGTGCGTTTTGGATAACCAAAAGTCGTAGTAGTGGCAAGGGCCTGAATCTCAACTAAAATTGGGCGATTCCCTTCCATGGTAGCAAGGATGATGGAGCCGTCGGTATTTTGGCGCTCAGCAAGCAGAGCGGCGGAAGGATTTTGGACTTCTTTCAAACCTTTTTCGTTCATTTCGAAAATTGCAACTTCATTGGTGCCGCCGAAACGGTTTTTGACGGCACGGACAGTTTTAAAGCCGCCGTAGCGATCGCCTTCAAAATTTAGAACTACATCAACGAGGTGTTCGAGAGTTTTAGGACCAGCAAGCGTGCCATCTTTGGTGACGTGGCCGACAATAACGACGGCGGTATCAGTGGCTTTGGCGGCACGAATAATGAGATTGCCACAGTTAGTAACCTGCGAAACGGTGCCTGGCGCGGAGGAAATTTCGTCCATAGCAAGAGTTTGGATAGAATCAACAATAACAAGATCAAATTCGGCAGATTCGATAGTTTTAGCAATATCATTGCCGGAAGTGCTGCTAGCAAAATTAAGATTGTCGGAGCTAGCACCAAGACGCACGGCGCGGAGCTTGACCTGGCCGGCAGATTCCTCGCCAGAAATATAGAGGACTTTTTTGGTTTTAGCGACTTCGGCGCAAATTTGCATTAGAAGCGTGGATTTACCAATGCCTGGCTGACCAGCAAGTAGGTTGACTGAGCCAGCCAAAATGCCGCCGCCAAGCACAGTGTTCAAATCTTTGAATTCAGTTTTTAGACGCTCTTTAGAATCGGATGGAGCGATAGAATTGATATTTTCATAAACGAGTTTTTTGCCAGAAAGTTGGGCTTTGCCGATGGCGGTTTTTTGCTCGGAATTAGATTCAGGAATTTGCTCAACAAAAGAATTCCAAGCCTGACAATTTGGACATTGGCCAAGCCATTTAGCAGAAACATTGCCACATTGTTGACAAACAAAACTCGTTTTTTGCTTCATGATTATTGCTTGATATAGACGATGTCGTCGTCAAAGATGTCTTTAATGATTAATTTATTATCCTCGATGCGATACTCGAGCGCTGCGTTTGTACCATCTTCATAAGTGAGGTTCAAAATATCATCTTCGTCAATTTCGTAAGTGAATTTACTGGAGCTAATCGTGCTGAGATTGTATGAGCCCTCAGTATCACTGGTGAATTCATAGGCCCAGCTACCACCCTCGTATTCCCATCTGCCGATTAATGGGTTTCTATTGATATTGATGAAAAAGACAATGGCTGCAGCAATAATAGCAATCACAGCTAAAACTGCAACGATAATGCCAATAAGTTTACCTTTTTTCATAATTCCTCCTATTTTGTATATATTATTATAGCACGCGGAGGAGACGTCAATCCCCGGCGAAGTTATTTGACTGGCGCGGTAATATTAGCTCCGCGACCATAGTCCGGTAAAATGATTTGAACTCGTTCGCCTTTGTGGTTGTAGAGCGGAATATTTAGTTCGGCAGCGAGCGCATTAACTACGGCAGCACCAATGCGAAGGCCAGTAAAAGAGCCTGGGCCGGACATAAAAGTGATTTCCTCGATGTCTTGCCAAGTGGCGTGGTTCTCGGAAAGTTTGTCGCGCAAAAATTCGTGCAGCTTTTCGGCGAGATCACGACCGGAGTCCCAGCGATATTCTTTGTCGTCGAGTTTTAGAATCGTGGTTGGCGTAGATGTATCGAGATACAATTTCATGATGATATTATAACAGAGAAATATTAGTTTAGTTTTCAAAACATCTCAGCAAAAATCTTCGAGCGTTACGCGCGGGGATTTGCTACGCAAATCTCCGGCTGCACTACGCTTATACTCTTCAGATTTTTACTGAGATATTTCTCTACTACCATCGTCTTGATATTTGATTTCGAGGCGGGTGCGGGAGGCGGGGAGGACGCCGGCGACGGAGTCAGCCCATTCAACTACTACGATGGCGCGAGGGTCGCTTAAAGATTCTTCGAGATCGCCCATCATAAGACCCGGGTCGTTTAGACGATAAAAATCATAGTGAATTAAAAGTCCGCCATCAAAAGCATATTCTTTGGAAATGGTGAAGCTTGGGCTAGTGACTGGCTCTTTGACGCCGAGACCTTCAGCTAGACCGCGCACAAAAGTAGTCTTGCCAGCACCAACGTCGCCGACAAGTTCGATCACGGCTGGTGCGTGTAAACCTTTAGCAAACTGGCGGCCAAAGGCGAGCATTTCTTCTTCTGATGCGATTTTCATGATAGAATTATAGCATGAAAATCTATATCTCTGGTATCTGTGGTAAAGGGATGGGGCCGCTAGCACTAATGGCAAGCGATGTTGGAATTACTGTAGTCGGCTCGGACCTTGCGGCGGATGGGGACATTATGCCGGAACTCAAAAAGCACGGCATTGAAGTAAAAGTCGGTCCGCAAGATGGTGAATTCTTAAAATCACTTGGTGATGTGGATTGGTATGTACGTTCGTCGGCAATTCGCGACGATAATCCAGAGCTCATGGCAGCGCGCGAGCTAGGTATTAAAATTTCCAAGCGCGACGAGTTGATTGCTTATATTATCAAACAAGCTGGACTTAAAATGATTGCCGTGGCCGGCACGCATGGCAAAACTACGACTACTGCAATTTTAGTTTTCTTGGCTAGCAAATTTGGTTTGCCAGCAGCGCACATTGTGGGTTCGACTTTGGGATTTGCTCCGGCCGGTTTGTACCGTACTGGCGACAAATATTTTATTTATGAAGCTGATGAATTTGACCGTAACTTCTTGCATTTTTATCCACACATCGCGGTGATTCCATCTGAGACTTACGATCATGCAGATATTTATCCGACCCGCGAAGATTATCATGCGGCGTTTGAACAATTCCGTGCACAGTCAGATACAGTAATAGAAAATTTGCCGATTGACCCACGCGTGAACTTAGTGGGTGAAGCACGTAGGCTCGATGCAACTCTGGCAGCACGCGCTTTTATGGTGGCAGCTGAAGAAGCAGGGCTTGAGGTTTCCGAAGACGAAGTATTTGCTGTAATCAATACGTTCCCTGGCGTGGGTAGGCGTTTTGAGAAAATTGCCGAGAATGTTTATTCGGACTACGCACATCATCCAGAAGAAGTTGAAACAGTAATTAATGTTGCTGCTGAACAGGCTGAGCGAGATGGGCTAAAGGGCGTAGTGGTAGCGTATCAACCACTCCAAAATATGCGCCAACACGAAGTGCGTAAAATGTACAAAAACACTTTTTTGAAAGCGGCCAAAGTTTATTGGTTGCCGACTTTCCTCACACGCGAGAAACCAGAATTTGAAATTTTAACTCCGGCGGATTTGATTTCTGAGATGAGCAATGCTGAAATTGCGGAGCCGGCTGATTTTGATACGGCACTAGCCGAAAATCTCCGTGCTGACCGCGCAAACGGTTATTTGATTTTAATGATTCTAACTGGCGAGTCCGATGAGTGGGCCCGTAAAAATCTATAATAATATATAGTTAGAGACCGAATTTTTCGTCGCTTAGTGAGTCAGCACTAAATGGTGCATTGAATTTTTGGATGGCGTCGGTTTCGTTTTTGAGATTATCTAGATATTCGTCGAGTGCGGCTTTGGTGACGGCGCCGTTTTCGGAAAATTCATAATCAGTGGCAGAAGTAGCATCTGATTCGATTTCGGTTTCGTCTGGCAAAAAGCCTGGGCGTGAGCGATCAATATAAATATCGCCGGAGTTATGGTAAATTGCGAGACTAATCACAGTAGTGGTGATAGCAAAAGCTGTGGAAGCGATACCAAGAAATAGAAGATTACGACCGCCGCGCGTCATAGGGTGTCCTCCAGATTTTTGACGAGCGTGCGATGCTCGACGATAAGATTATTTAGCGTGATAGTGCTGACACGGACGCGTTCGCGAGCGGCGCGAAGTGGGCTGAGGCGACCATAGAATCCAGATGGATCATTATAGCAATCGTAATGCACCAAGTCTTCGAGCGCGCGCTGATAGTTGGTAAACTCTGTGGCAAAATTATTTTTGGCGTCTTTAAAACGGACTTGATTATCGGCAAGGTCAGAATTAAAAATACTGTTTTTGGCGAGAGCGGCGTTAAGTGGAATCATGTATTTCGATAAAATGCGCTCGTAGTAAGAACCGAGGTAGGTGCGAGTGCGAGAATCAATTTTTTGAAGAGTTTCGAGAGTTTGGTGGATGTTGGTACAGTTTTCAGAAATGATGCGGGACTGAGATTCAGTGATGGCATTGGCCGGCTGTGATAAGATAGCAATTTGACAAAAAAGCGCAAGTATGATATAATTAAAAGATAGACACTTTTTCTTCATAATTTAATTATACACTAATTTCGTTTGAGCATTACGGTGAAAGCCTCGGATGGGATATCGATTTTGCCGAAGCGTTTCATGCGGGCTTTACCACGTTTTTGTTTTTCGAGAAGTTTGGCTTTGCGGTCGCGGTCGCCAGTATGAATTTTGACGGTAACATCTTTTCTGTAGGCGCCGATAGTTTCGCGGGCAAGAATGCGAGCACCAATGGCGGCCTGAAGGGCGACTTCGAAATTTTGGCGCGGGATAACTTCTTTTAATTTTTTAGTAACTTCGCGGCCAATGGCGTCGGCTTCGGAACGGTGACACATAATAGAGAGTGCATCCATTTTAGTACCGGCTACTAGGAAATCTACGCGAACGAGATCTTCGGCTTTGTAACCATTTAGTTCGTAGTTAAACGAAGCATAGCCACTCGTGGCGGATTTTAGTTGGTCATAAAAATCGGTAAGGAGATTGGCCATTGGAGCCTCAAAATCAATCACGGCGCGATCTTCGATGTAACTCAAGTTGGTCTGATGACCGCGTTTTTCGTTAATCAAGTTTAGAACATTACCAATCATGTGAGATGGCAAAATAATTTCACCTTTTACCCATGGCTCTTTGATTTCTTTGACTTCGGAGATGTCTGGGAGGTCGGCGGCAGATTTAATTTCGATTTCTTCGCCATTATTCATAACGACTTGGTAGTTGGTAGAAGGGTTAGTAACAATAAGATCGAGGTTGAACTCGCGCTCGAGGCGTTCCTTAATAATGTCCATATGAAGCAGACCGAGAAAACCAATGCGCAGACCGAAGCCAAGCACTGGTGAGTTTTCGGGTTCAAATCTGAGCGCAGAATCGGAGAGAGCGAGTTTTTCGATGGCTTCTTTTAAGTCTTTGTACTGGTCGTTTGAAACTGGGAAAAATCCGGCATAGACAAATGGTAGGACATTTTTGTAGCCTGGAAGCGGAGTCGTGGCAGGAGCCTTCGCAAGGGTAACGGTGTCACCAACTTTAGCTTCGCGAGTGGTCTTGAGATTCGTTACAATGTAGCCGATTTCGCCTTGATTTAGTGAATCCTTTGGTGACATTTTTGGCGTGAGTGCACCAACTTCCAGAGCGAGGCCATTGTTATGATTGGCCATCATGTGGATTTCGGAGTTTTTCGGGATGGTGCCGTTGACGATGCGAACGTAG
>Ga0310786_10002010_pt1 | contig 31938 bp, 42 predicted proteins | sample AusTroGonzalo_MG_FD_203881 | JGI IMG/M metagenome (GOLD analysis project Ga0310786, IMG submission 203881) | Bovine rumen microbial communities from tropical cattle in Woodstock, Queensland, Australia - Gonzalo_03 (v2) (version 2) | ecosystem: Host-associated > Mammals > Digestive system >...
GAGTTCGACAGCCTTCGACATAGAAGACCGGATCAGCTCCCACTTACAATCTCCTAATTGTTTATGAGGCACGGCCACATCAGGCTTTAGGTCCTTAGGCTGTCCCCCAATGAAAAAGACCTTCCTGTGAGGGAAGTTCTTTAACGATCTGAGCGAGTATCGAAGTTCTTCTGAGTCGACGTTCTCGCGCAAAATGTAGATGATGTCACATAGTTTTCTTGGCATGGTTTTTCCTTTCAATAGAAAACCCTCCGCGGGACCGGGTTGCGGAGGGTTTCGGATTCCAAAGGTGGAAGAAAAAGTGGCGTGTGGTAAAACTATGTTAAGGAAGAGCCACTTAATCATCTTTACCTTATCATAAAATAGAGTTCCAAAAAGTTTCAAAAAGTCTCTTTTATACCCCACTTTCCGGGAATTCATCTATAACGGTCTTGTCGAAGTCTTTCCATATTCCTTGACCGCTTCTTAACGCTCCTGCTGCATATCTTAATGCGGTCATGTATTTTTCGTGCTTCCCCTTGGGAACTTCCCAAGCCTTGCGTCTGATGTCTTCTGAAATCTCCTCGATCTCATCTGCACATTTGAGCCATTCATCCTTGACGATTCCGCCTGCAGCATCTTCTGAGAGCGAGAGCGTGAAATTATTAAAGAGCCATCTGAGAGCGTTCTTATATACTTTCCTGCTCACTCCTGTGTCATCCTCGAGTTCAAGGATCTTCTGAATCGCCATAATCATCAAAGGACTTTCAAGGTCTTTGTGCTCTACATCCTTGATGAGCTGTTCAGCCTTTTCATTTGTTATCTGTCCCATCGTGTACCTCCAATTCAATTCTCTCAAATTCGATTACCCAAACCCACGGATTTGCTTCCCAGCCGTATCTATCAAGGTCATTTTTCTTAATGGTAGAATCCCAAAGCCTGTGAAATTGCCATCTCCTGAACTGACCAGAATTGTCGGTTTCCCATGAAACACCTTCATTGCCTGCCTGTTTAGGTGTTATATCCTGAAGTCTTTCCACTCTCACATCGGTTACTCTCAGGAATATACGAGCGGCCTCTTTTGGCATGTGAATTGAAGGTTTCCACAAAATGTTTTCGCATCCTTTTGGTGGTGTTGCCCTATACCAAAATATGTGCTCGGCAACTTGTGCGAAAGTCTCGCGGACATACAGAATATCGCCTATAACACAGGGTTGCCTGACCTCTTTCAAATGTCCAAATATATCATCAGCGCCTCTCGGTGGTTTTATTACTCGTCTTGTAACGGTCTTTCTTCCTTCAAGAATTGCCTTGACCATTTCGGTATTAAACAGAATCGGTATCATCTGATTAACCTCCTAATAGGAGCCAAAAAGCCCAAGCAGGGACTTCGGTGATGGGTTTATCTGCATATAACCACCACGCTTGAGCGGCTCCGAGAACCCAGCAGAGCGCAATAAGGATAACAGCACATAAAATAAAAGCATTAACTAACTCGACGAACTTGTCCTTTCCCTTGTCCTTGTTCATATCAGCTCACCTTCTTTCCGCTATATGGTTCTGGCAAAGGCATCCACGCAAGGAGATCGTCACGGTCAGAATGATTTTCAAAATAGCCGCAGCCATCATCGAAACAGAACTCGTCAGTTTCAACGCCGTATTTTGTGCATATCAGAACCGTTTGGCCGTCTTCCGGGAGCGGGTTGTCGAAAGCCCAGCAGTCTTGAGGATTATTGACAACATAATCACCATAAAGCTCGCGCATTTCATTCGTCTCTTCTTCTGTCAGGTCTCTGTATATAACAGGGATCCACGCCATAGGAGGACATATGACCTCGATGTCGTCTCTAACAAAGACCAGTCCTATGGAAGTCACCTTCTTCCATTCTTCTATGATTCTTTGTTTTTCTTCGCATGTTATTCTTTTTGTTTTCATAATGACAGGCATGCTGCTTCTTCTGACACCCTCCGAAAAGCCTTGCTCATAGATTTCTCTAAGCGAGAGATTTTCTTCGTTGATGTAGTTTCCTTGTTTATCGAAGTGATTCATCAGTTCACCTTCTTTCCAACCCAGTAAGCTGCAAGTACGATCTTCGCTTTCTTATTCGGCTGCTCGAAGTACAGCTCATCGTTCCAGATCCAGCCCTGCTTGATCTTGATGTTCTGTGCGGCACACTTGAAAAACTTTCTTGAGAGTCGCGAGATATTTGCGCACTCGATGTGATTCGTAAAAAATACCAAGTATGTCTTCTTATGTCCCGCTTCGCTGGTTCCTACATAGATCTCATAAACTAATTCTTCTTCCATTTTTCTTCCTCCTTATGTTGGTAATATGTTGGCCATCTGTTCCAACATCCTTGTTCGTCTGCGGTCGACCTCCGACTTGCTTATGTACTCGGCTTTGGCTATCTCTTTCCAAGTCATGCAGTTAATATATCGGTCGGTCGCTATAGCCCGAAGCTCTCCGGATGAGAGCTGGTCTATGGCTTTGATGGTCTTAATGTTTTCGGCTTTGAGATTTCTTCTCAGCTTTTCCACGCGGGCCATCTGCTCGGAATATTCCAGAAGAGTGTCCTCGTGATTAGTTTTGGCTCGTTCAGGATCATGTGACTCCGTTCCGTCGCTTTCGTATCTTGCCACTCCAGAGTTCAGTGAAGCCATCAGCTTGTTAAGCGTTCGAACGTTTGCATCAAGCTCCTTGTTAAGCCCATAAGCTCTATTCAGCCAGATATCTGCGTCCTTCATCGCTTTGGTCATTCCCATCAGCTTCCCTCCTTTCCGAACAGCCTCCTTGCGTTCTTGGATTCGTAAAGATCTGCTATGCACTGCCTGGCTATGTTCTTAACGGGCGGAGTTGAGTATTCAAATCGGAGAATCTTCACGAGCGCTTCGTTAAGTTCGAATATTTTTTCTGGTTCCACCGTGTGACATAAGCTCGATTCGTTATCAAAGTGCTTTATGACTGTCCTCATGGATGAATGATAGAACCTGCTGCAGTGATTGAACACTCTCAGATTGAAGATGCGGTCTTCTTCGAACTGGAGCCCATAAGGGAATGTTATTCCATATTTATATAGGAAGTCCCTCCGATAGACCTTATTCCAGACGAGAACCCACTTGCGCGGAAGTCTTTCGACGTCATAATATCCGGGGCAGTTATAGCAGTGTGCTCTGCTATGGTCGAACTGGATAAGGTTCTCGCCTTCATGAGCTTTGATCTCATCCAGCATGTTCTTGATCGCGCCGGGATAGTATTCATCGTCAGAGTCTAAAAAAGTAATGTATTCGCCCTGAGCTGCATTGAGTCCAATGTTCCTGGCAAACGATACGCCGAAGGATGACATGGTCTTCTTGATGGTCGTGAACTGTTCGAATGATTTTGCAATCTCGTAAGAACCGTCTTCAGATCCGTCGTCAATTACAAGAACTTCCACATCATCACACATCTGAGCTGCAACCGAGTCCAGGCATCTTCTGATATATTTCTCTTCGTTGTATACCGGGATAATGATTGAGAGTTTCATGCTCTGATTCCTTTCGTGTAATATCCGTATTCCGGAGTTAAGAAGAGCGGATGGAGTTTCGGATATCTTTCAATAACGTTCTGCCAGGTCAAATCGTTCTGGATGTGAACCTCGTAAGGGTTTCCGTTCTTCTCGCCCTGTTCGAACATATAAGGGACCGCTACGATCAGATCCTGGCATCTGTCCCAGGCATATTCGAGGACCTTCTGAGCATCTTCGACGCTCATGTGTTCCAGAACGTCTCCGAAGATAATGAGGTCATACTTGTTTCCGTACTTGAACTCTCTGATATCTCCGAGGTAGAAGTTCTCATATAAATTCTGAGGCTTATATTTCTCAATGTACGGCTTATAGATCTCTATTCCGTCCATCTTCAGATAATCATTGAGCAGCTTCGCCCATTTTCCGTTACAGGCACCAACATCCAAGCATCTGGCGCCCATTCTGAAGTTCTGCTTGATCCAAGCGCACACTTCAGGCTTTCCTGTGTTAAAACTTCCCATTGTCGTCTCCTTCCTTATTGGCTGACACCACAGCGATTATGAATAGAGCAATTATGAATCCCACAAACACTCCGCCGATGAATCCAATGATTAAATCAATGTCGATCATAATATTTCCTCCCACCGGACCATGATGGTCGCTTTCTCTGCATAGGTCTTGATGATTCTTTCATCTACCACCTGAGCGTCGTCCTTCCAGAAGCCGAGCTTCGTCATGACATCCTTGAACTCTTTGATGTAATTATCCGTGTCCGGACGTGTCGGCTTATATTCAAATCCCTTCCACGGTTCTTCCTCATCGTCGACATATGTCCCCCAGAGCTTCTTATTGACCGTGTCAAAGGCGAACCATACTGTCAGCTTGATCGGTTTCTCGGAGGGCTTCTTCGGTCTGTGAGGTCTCAGAGCGATTCCGAACTCCGTCTCAGCTCTCGCCACTTTGTCCTTCTTGTAGTAACGCCCCGTATAACGGTTATAGCCTTTCTGCTGGCTTGTACCTTTCGGCATCGTGTCGAAGTGTAAGTAAAACTGATCTCTCATGTCTTCTTCCTCTCAGGCTTTCGCCGTGTAGTATTCTGATTTTCCGTCGATGACATCCTTATACTCTTCATTGAGTCTCAATCCGAAGTGGTAGAGGATCTTATAGAAACGCTGGTGAGCTGATAGGACTGTCGCGCTCTTTGTGAAATTCCATTCAACAAACCTATTACTGTAGTTAAGCGCAAGAGCGGCCCAGACATTCAGCATCATCTTTTGGAGCGTGTTGTAGTTTTCAAAGTCATCCTGGAGATTCTTGATGTCGCACTTGGTTTTGATGTTGTAGACCTGTTTGAACTTCGTGACACCGCCGTCGATATCGAGAAGAATGTTGTAGAGTTCTTCCATCGTGACGATCCTGGTCTTATCTCCCAGTTCCTTGAAACTCTTCTCCGGGATGTCAATGATGCACTTATAGTATTGATCGCATATGACTACTCTCATGCCGTCGAGGATCTCTCTGTTCTTATTTCTGGATTCCTCAAGTCGCTCCTGCTTTGTCTTCTTCTTTTCAGTCTTCTTCTCAGGTATTTTGATAGCAAACCTTATCCAATAACCATCGCATGAAAAATAAACAGGTTCGTGGTTGTGCTGTGCAAACTCCTGAATATTGGAATCGTCATAATCTTTCTCCAAGTCGATGGACATAAGTCCCTGAGCCTGTTCCCACTTATCGTTTGCGTAATAGAAGAAGTGTTCCTTTGTTTCTTTCCAACCTAAAGACTTACAAAGGTCTACATATTTCTTCGTGTTCTTCTTGCGGTTCTGTTCTTCTACCCACTCCTTAACTTCGTAGCGGATCTCACTTGATGACTCGGATGACTTGAGGATCCTGCTGCGCTCTTCGAGGTCCTTGACCTTTTCGAGCTCGATATAGTCGCCGATCGTAGGCTGGAAGCTCTTCATGGCGGACTCAATAGCGTCCTTCTTGAGCTTTGCGATCTCAAGCCTATGCTTGACCGTAGCCTCCGAAAATCCTGTCTTCTCAGATATGGTCTCGACTGTTTCGCCCAGGTCGAGCATCATCTGGAAGCCGTGAGCCTGTTCTACAAATGTAAGATCGGAGCGCTGCATGTTCTCGCAGAGCATGATCCCGAGCTGTTCTTTATCAGACAATCCCTCTGCTATGATGCACGGCAGCTCGTTAAGGATTCCCTCTGAAGCTGCGAAGCGTCTGTGACCTATAAGGATCTTGAAGTCCTCAAAATCTTCGTCCATAGGAACTACTGTGAGGTTCTGCATGATTCCCACTTCTCTGATGGACTCTCTGAGCTCTTCCAAGTCACCCAGGTCTTTTCTCGGGTTATCCGGATGCGGATGCAGCTGTGATCTGTTTAAGTAAACTATCGATTTCTTGTTCATTTTTTCTTCCTCCTTAAGCGCAAGGATCTGACTCCCTGCTTTCCCAAACTCTGACTTGAGCTTTCCAGTCTGTTACGTTCTTCCATCCTCTCGCGGTGTAATAATCAACAAACCTTTGAGCATCAATTCCGTTATGTCTTCCTTCGCAATAGAGAAAAACTTCTTCAACGGTCGGAGGGACAAAGCGAGCGAGCGAATCTCTCTCTGTACTCTCTCTCTTATCTATCTCTAACTCTTTCTCTATCTCTTTCTCTATACTCTTACTCTCTCTCTTACTCTTATCGGACACACCGAGGACACCTTGAGGACATTGTGAGGACATATCGAGGACATTGTCCTCGTTTTGTCCTTTTAGCTGTTTTTGTTGTTCTCTCCACGCCCTCTTCTTCTCGGCCCACCTTGTCTCGAATCCTATCATCGAGCTGACCTTTTCGAGTTTGATCGTTCCATCCTCTGAGACCGTTACAAGGTCAAGATCCTTGAGTGCTTCCATAGCAGCTTTTACGGTTTCGACCGGTGTGTCCGTCACGGAAGCGAGCATCTTTTCTGTGTAAGGTATCTTTGAAGAGAACCGGAGTTCTCCCTCGTGGTCGATTGATTCCGCCATAAGTTCAAGATAAAAGAGTATGATCTCGTCGCCGTTCGGAAGCGTTTTGATGAATTTTATGTCGTGTCGTTTGAAGAAATCCTTTGGGAGCTTAAGCCAGTAGTATTTCTTCTCATTCATCATCAGCTTCCTCCCCTATTTTCATCGTTCGCCTTATACCCTCGATCCGTCCAAACTTATCTTCCGAGTAGAACACCTTGACCGTCTCGTCGATGATTGGGACCGCGCCCTCATCATTTAATCTGACCTCTATTTTGTAGAAGTCGGGCTCGCCCTCCGGATCGGTTGTTTCTTTATTCTCGTTAAAGTGAGACAGTACGGTGATCTGACACATCATAGGATCGGGCGAATACTTGCGGAGCTCCAGGGCGACATTTTCTGCTGCCATTACAACTATGGTCTTAAGAATTTTGTCTTCCATAAGTAAATCCTTTCCTAACGCGCCTATCGGCGCGGATTTTAGATTTGACGATTAAAGATACAAGCGGGGGCCACGCCGTTGGCATAGCCGGCATTGATGCTGTTCAGAGAACCGTCCGTGTGCACAATGCGGACGCTGTTCGCGTAGTACGGGTAGGGAGAACGCAACCAAGACCAGTTTGAATATCTGGGAACATATTTCGCGTATCTGATATACTCCTGGATTGATAATGCGAACACATAACCCTTATAAGAGCCGTAAGCGTCTTCTCCGTTTTCCTTGATCGTGTCGATCTCGTGAGCGATAAGGACTTCCGAGTTTTCTCCTGTGATGTCGCCGTAGATCTCGTCCATCTTTTTTCTGAGTTTGGATTCAAGATAGTTATTCGAGTCGTCATCACTAAATACAAACTCATCTTCGTAGAGCTTTGTCGTGATAGCGAGGCACCCCGTACCTCCGACAGTCTTGAACTCGGGATCGAGACATGTCCAGTTAAAACCTCGATATTCGAAAGTGTCTCCGGGCTTCATAGCCTTCCAGTCCGGAGGCGAGTTCAAGAGCTTTTCATCGAGCTCGGCCTTGAGCTTGTGGAGCTGCTCTGTCGTAAGGTTCGACAAGTCGAACTTTCCTGCTACTACAGTCTGGCAGGATTCCCACATAACGTCAGAGATTGATAGCTGTCCGCTTGCGACACCAAGTGAGACACGGCCGCCAGCGATCTCGGGAGCAGCAAAGCCGGGGATAAGCTCTTTTACTGTGGGGATCTTACGAGGGTTTTTCAAATATATGATAGTAAGGTCAATGAACTGCTTCATCTTCTCACCTGTGTACTTTTCACGATGGCCGACTCCGGTGACACCATTCTCCCAGTCCGGTACCAGACCGAACTTATGAGCGACGTCATTGAGGCCGCCGCCCTTTGACCAGCTCTGAGGCAGGACTAAGCCATTCTTCTTACATAACTTGTTAAGTATAGGTAAACTCGCTCTTAAGATATAGAGGTCGTGTTTTCTGAATGTGTTTGTTGAACCTTTTGTTCTCATGTTGTTTCCTTCCTTTCCTTTTGTAATCCATATCTGCAGGAGTCTGTCTTCTTGACGAACTTCCTGTTCTTCTTTACGACGGTACAGATACCGTCCCGGCCAAATACTTTTGCAGCTACAAAGCTGCGACAATCTTCACACTTGACTCCGCTCATATCAGAAGCCTCCGAAGTCGACCTTTTTGCCGACCGTATCGTCGCTTATTACAAACTCCTGAATGACATGTGTCGGGGTGTTGTCGTGAGCTGAAAGTTTTTCTTTGAGCTTCTTATTCTCATCTTTGAGCTCTCTTACTTTTTCGATATATTCGGCGAAGCTCTGAGCGTCCAGGAACGACTGGATCATCATTCCGATAATTACGCCTAAGAGTGCCAGTGTGAAATAAATCAAAATCTGCATGGTCTTCTTCCTTCCTTTAGTCATCCTTTGGTGTTCCGAACGGGAATGTGACACGATAGATCATTTCGTAATGACTGTCGTAATATTTCACCCGCTTGATATCTGAGCCTCCGAGATAGACGTCGATGTATCTTTTCTTCACGAGCGCACCTGTGTCTTCGACTCGGTAGATACGGCCCCCGATCTCCAGGTATTCGCCGAATTTGTGGTATTTAGGATCCGCAGCGCACGTCGTGATAGTTCCTTCGTGGCACGTTGTTCCGGATGCGGTCTTCTTTGAGCCTGTCTCCAGATGGGAGTATGCTGTGATGTAGTAGCGCCCTATCGGTTCCGTGGCATATAAGAGCGAGGTCTGAACGTCTTCCAGGTAGTCCTCTGTCACATCTCTTTCCATTACCTCTGCTTCGGCAGCTGAAGAAATATATGGAAGATATCTCTGGCCTTCGGGTGTAGGAGTCGGATATGTGAGTCCGATCGGAACAGGCTTTGGATCGGGTTTCTTCCTGGACTCAACGTGTTCGTAAAAAAGCAGCACTGAACCGTATAAGATTCCGATATATGCTATCCAGAAGAGGATATTCACAAGCCTGATCTGTTTCTTCGTCATGCGATCCGTTCCTCAAATAAGTCCGTTCGGTTTCTGGCCTTGCCGATCAGTGACTTCTCCCGGTCCGTGAATCCGTCTCTCAGAGCTTTCTTGACGTAAGATGGCGAGCGGTTTATCACTTCGGCGATCTCCTTTGCGCTTTCGAATTCCTGATATAATCGCGGGAAGCGCACCGCGTCAGGTTTGTTGGCTCTCATTTCTTCACCCCTTTCAGTTCTCTTTTTGGAACTTTCGGCTGAAAAAAATAGTCGTCAATCTGATCTTCCGGGATAGCGAGGGCTCGGATGGCTTTGACCAAGATTGAACCCTTCCAGTCGCAGCCCTCACTCAAGTATCGACTCAGAGTAGACTGTGCGAGTCCGATTTCAGCACAAAACTTCTTCTGACTTCCAAACTTTTCAACTATTCGAGCCTCAAGTTTTTCTGTATTAAAACGGGTTGGCATCTTTATCCTCCTTTCTTGATATTTGTTCCATTTTTGGAACTGCTCAAGGATAGTTTATCATTCTGTTCCATTTTTGCAACACCTTTTTATTCCATTTTTGCAACTGTCACACGTTTGTAATATAATCGAGTCGGAGGACCGGAAATATGAATAAAATACAAAGCAGATTATTAAAAGCTATGGAAGTCAGAGGGATGACAGCTGCAGATCTGTGTCGCAAAAGTGGAATCGCCAAAAGCCTCATTTCGAGATACATTCACGGAACTGTCGAACCAAAGCAAAGCAATATATATGATCTTGCGGTCGCTTTGAACGTCTCCCCTGCTTGGCTTATGGGTTTTAATGTAACAATGGACGGAAACGAAGTTCTTATTGACGTCGACAAGCTGAGCGACGTGAATAAGGAAAAACTGAAAGCCTACTATCAGGCGCTCATTGATTCGCAGGAGTGAGATATGGCTATACCACGATGGAATAAGTCGAAGGGGCTCTGGGTAATACAAGGCCAGAAGAACGGTATCAAAAAGTCCTTTTATTCGTCCACACCGGGGCAAAAAGGAAAGCGAGAAGTCCTGGATAAGTATGACGACTGGGTTGAGTTCGGAGGCGTGTCCTCGATCACGGTAGAAAAATGCGTCGAGCTGTACCTCCGAGATATCGAAGCCCGACTCGGTAGGCGCGACACTTATAGAGAAGCAGAGATATATACGCGCCTATACGTTCTCCCTACGCTTGCAAAAGCTCGAATGAATAATTTGACGTTGAGAGACTTCCAAGCGATCCTGAACGAAGCCAGACCACAAAAAGACCACACCAAGACGCTGAGCTTCAAAACGCTCACGCATCTGAGAGCAGTTCTCGGAGGTCTTCATAAGTTCGCGTACATAAATTACTACTGTGACGAGTGGCGAGGATCCTTGTATATCCCGAAAGGACATAAAAAAGGCGAGCGCCAGATCCTGCAGCCTAAAGACATAGCGCGGCTGTTCGAGCCGTCGGATAACTGGTATATGGGAGCGTTTCGTGTGATGCTGCTGTGCGGTCTCCGCCCCGGCGAGTGTCTGGGAATCCAGGAACGTGATATCGAGGACGGAGTCCTTTATATCAAGAGGGCCATAAACGACAACGGAGAGATCACTCAAGGAAAGAACAAGAACGCCAGAAGAGTCGTCCCTCTTCCCCCTATCGCTCTGGCCATCATTGAAGAGACCATCGAGCGGAACCGTAAAAGGAACTTCGGGACTCCGTGGGTGTTCTGTAATTACTATGGAAGTCCTGCATCACAGGACAGCGTGAGAAAACAGTGGAATAAGATAAAAGAAGAGCGCGATCTTCCGGGAACGTTGTATTCCTTAAGACACACATTCGTCTCGATCGTATCAAGCCAGACGCACCTTGCAGAAGGTACCATCAAGGAGCTCGTAGGCCACTCTCAGAGTATGGACACGTTCGGAACATATAAACACGCCGTTAAGGGAGAGCTGGAGACGGCCGCGGATGTCATAAACCTGACCTTCGAGAGATTAAAACAAGTCAAATAAAAAAGCCCCTCCGAAATGGAGGGGTTTTTCATGCAACTTTGAGCAACTTCGAGCAACTTTCTATACTTGACTTTTTACTTGACTTTTGTACTTTTCGCCGTAGACACTTATCGAACACAAAAACGAAAAGTGTTGATTTTTAGCGGTTTTTCGGGTTTTTAAGTCCACCAGTGGACTTATAGCAGTGGGTTCAAGTCCCACCAGCCCCACCAAAAAGAACCCCGAAGCTGTAAGGCTTTCGGGGTTTTCTCATTTTTCTGTACTTGACTTTTTACTTGACTTTTTATCCGAACACAAGAAAAGCCCCCGGCACAAGGCCGAGGGCTCTTCTTATCCAATGGGGAAAAATATGGTGTTTAGAGTTGTTTGAGATATTTCATTGATACCCAACATTCGCCGGATATCTTCGCCCAGCCGTTCGAGGTTTCGATCGCGGTGACTATCGCTCCGTTATAGAGTTCGCCCACCTTGTTCTTATCGTCAGCTCTCGCCTCGGGAGTATTCCTGATCGCGAGGAACGTTTTGATATTCACAACCTCATATTTATTTGTGGCTGGTGTAGGCGTAGGTGTTGGAGCAGGTTCCGGAGAAGGCTTGGGTGTATACTTAGGTCTTCCGAAGCCGCCCTTTGTGACTTTCGATTCTGTAAAGGAATAGGACTTTGAAGCGACCTTTCCGCCGTTTGTGTTTCCTTCGACGGTCTTGAACGTCTTTGCGTTGTAGTCGATCGATACGACCACGCCCGTATGATAATAGCCATAAGGGTTTTCTTTCTTCTTATACTGATCTGCAGCAAAGAAGACCTTGTCGCCGATCTTTGCGTTCTCAGCTTTACTTATCCAGGCGCCGTGCGATTTGAAGTAGGATGCAGCCTGAGCGCATCCGGCTCCGCAGTTATCAACGTTAGGCTCGTAGAGGATAGCGCGGACTTCGTTTGCAGTCTGAGGATTCGAACATCTCCAGACCATGTCATCTACAAAAATCGAGCATGAATCCGCGATTCCGTTCTTCGGGTAGTTGTAGAACTTGGCCTTGTCCAGCTCTGCGCTGTACTGGTTTGTCTTTCCGCAGCTGTTACCCACTTGTTTGAGGGCTAAAGCTGCAACATCTTCGGCATGGCATATAGCTGACATATTACTTAACCGCCTTTCTTAAGACTCTGAATAGCAATTTTTAGTTCATCAATTCTCATGAAGGCCGTATCCACACGTTCTTTAAGGACAGCGATCTGCCCCGTGTGTTCTATCTGATTGGCCTGCATTGTCTTGATGTCAGTTCTGATCTCTGTGGTTGCGGTACATACCTGGTCCAATTTCATATTGAGCTTAAGAAGAGACTGATTGATGTCATTCAATCTCGTTTCATCGGCTTTGGCGTCATTCTTGTTCGACCTGACGCCGTTTACTATGAAAGTGGTCAAAGCCAGGATAAACATGCAACCGCTTATTACGAGTGAAATGATGCTCGCTGCGTTCATGTCCTTATACCTCCGGCAGACCGGTAGCAATACTGGTAAGGATAGAGAGGACAGCCGCCAGGAGCGAAGCCGAGCCAACTACGAGCCAGTTTACTTGCTCGATCAGAGCTGTCGTTCCTATGGCAGCAATAGCGGTCTGGCAGAATGTCTTTAAGGCTCTGATACCTGCAGCCTTCCAGAATTCTGCATTTGTGATCTCGTTTTTAAGTCTATCCATGACTCACACCTCCTTTTATTCGTTTGTGGGTTTTTCCGGGAAATCTATGTCGAACGGGAAGCCGGGCTGTTCAGGGAGGGCTCTCAAAGCCTTTCTGTATACGGCCCATTCGCCGGTTAAAGCGCTGACGATTCCCTTTAAAAGAGAGAGAAAGGCTGTCACTGTCGAGCCCGACGGAGTCGGAAGGTTCAGTCTGTCGATCGTAAGCTCAGCGTCGGACTCCGCGAGAAGTTTATTGCGTATCGCCCTGGCGAACATGGCAGCATCTTCTTCGTTCTGTTCGTCACATGCTGTCTGATAATGAGCTCGAAGGAATTCCATTGACTCGGCTCTTCTGGCAGCTTCCTGGGCTTCTGTTATCTGAACATTCTTGTAAAAGTTATTTTTCACGGTTAGATTCCTCCAATTTAATGAAATATTCCTTCATCCGTTGACGCTCGTGATATGTGTCGCCTCGGGATGCGTTACCTAAGTAAGACACAAGCGATTCGCGGGCCGTTCCCGGCCGATAGTCGCCAGCTTTCTCTTTGGCGAGCAGCTTCTTGAGTTTCCTCCGCTGTTTACCATGTTTCTTCTTATTCATCCTTCGGAGGATCTTCCCCGACGGCATGATGTAAAAATGCCATTGAAGTAAGACCACGCCCTGTTTAAGAGGATATAGGACCGTTTTATCGTTCAGTTCCAATCCGAGCTTATTAAGTTCGTGTTCTATCGTTTTCTTGCACATCTTCAGATATTCCTTATCCGGATGGATAAGAACGAAGTCATCCATATATCTGATATAGTGTTTTATCTTCAGCCGTTCCTTGATGAAGTGGTCCAGATCATCAAGAACCGCCAGAGCGACGAGCTGACTTATCTGCGAGCCTAAGCCGATACCTTTATTGCCGCCAAAAGAATCAACGACCTCGCAGGCTCTGTCAGCTATGCGAGGATCCTTGACTCTTTTTCTGATCGCGTTTTTAGCAACATCGTGACGGATAGACGGGAAATAGTGACGAATGTCACATTTTAGTACCCATCCGTCTCTTCCGTGTTCCAGGTTATATCGTCTTAAGTGTTTTGTTAGGTTGTTCAGCGTGTAGTCCACGCCCCGGCCTTTCATACAAGCGCAGTTATCATGAATAAAAGATCGTGTGATCGCGTCATAAAGGCCGTGATCGCACAGGCTTCTTTGGAACTGTCTGTCCTTGAGCCTTGTCGCCACGATAACTCTCTTTTTAGGTTCGAAGACAGTAAATATCTGATAGTCGTCAATCTTATATTTACCTCTCTCAAGTTGCTCCTTGAGTTTCAGCGTGTTCTTGAGGCCGTTTGCTTCATAGCCAACCACGCTGTCCTTCCATCTGACATTCCTGCAGCTATGCAAGAGCCCGGTGTATAAATTGTCAAAACTTGTCACTTCTTCATATGACATAAATTAAACAGATGCTGATAGAAGGGCCATCTCGAAAGATGCCTTCGTCATCTGCAGGTTTCGCTCCTTTCAGAGTCAGGATGATCGCTCCTTGTGTGAGCTGCACTGCTTTGGTCCGCGCCGGGACTACTTGAATCTGGCTTTTCTCACAATCGGGGGCCACGCCGTTGGCATTGTTGGCATTGTTGTTGTTCAGAGAACCGTCCGTGTTCACTATGCGGACGTTGTTCGCGTTGTTCGGGTTGGGAGAACGCAACCAACAGTTACGAGCAGGATAGCAACCACCCTATTTAGATTTCATATATGCTTCTTTGTCGCTCTTTTCCCATGCTTTTAAGAATTGCTCAACTTCGACTACCAATTTCGTCCAGTGTTGGATCTGGCGCCCTGATACATATCCCGCGAGATATACGTCTTCCATAAGGTCCAATAAAGCCTCAAGATGTGCGTATGCTTCTATCTGCTGGCTCGCTCTGTATTTGTATTCCAAATCCTTAGTTACGCCATTAGTTACATATGTCGCGTTCGCTCGTCTGATACATATTACTGCACTTCTGAGTTCGCTATGGATCGGATAAGCATAGAGCCATCTGACACTCTTCGGGAAGTATTTGTCGCTCTTAAGTAAGGCGAGGGTGTATCTTTTTAACACCCTCGCCTTGTTCAGTACCTGGAGCTTACCTTTTTGTCTGTCTCCTACTCTTACACTCATTGAAAAAGAACCTTGTTTTTATCGCTGCTATCGCAGCGGATTTTTGATTAGCCGATTAGACAAGCGGGGGCCACGCCGAGGGCACCGTAGGCATTGCCGTAGTACAGAGAACCGTCCGTGTACACTATGCGGACGTAGCCCGCGTAGCTCGGGAAGGGAGAACGCAACCAACAAGAACGAGCAGTTCCTCCAACGTCGCGCTTGATAAGGTCGGACTGGGAGAGGCCGTCGTAGTATTCGAGAAGCTCGCCGTCTTTTAAGGTGTTGGAGTCATATGTTCCATAGATCTCCGGCCTTGAGAGAATGAAGAACTTGTCTTCGACGTTGTAGGTCTCGGCTGAGTTGAATTCCGTACCGTCAAGGCTGTCGACTTCCATGACTCCCGCGTTGTTAGTTCTGCACGGGATTTTGGCTGTGAGAACAGCGCCCAGGAAGTCGTCGCCCAGGCCGTGCATGAAGCCGGCATAATTATTATCAGCAGATGCAGCCCAAGAAGTCGGTCTGTCGAACTTATTTGTAGCCTTCCAGAATGTTCCCTTAGACTTGTCAGAATTGAGCCACTGTCTCATACCGGACTGAGCATAATTGTTCGAGCCCCACATGATACGCTGGGCGCAGTTGAGATTATCGTCAGTTGAAGCCGACGCGCTAATAGTACCAAGCGAAGTTCCTGCCGAGCCTGCTGTGACGACTACATTTGACTCAATCGCTGTGGTGTCGCCCGGAGTCGCATATGTTGAGATCTTGCAGCTTGTAATTGCTGTCGAAGAACTATTGGTACCAAGTACGATCTGGCCACCTGCAGGGATGCTTGATGCGAGCGTGAACTGATAGGTATCATTAACCATCTGTCCCGTCGCATAATTCCATGTGAAGTTATATGTGCCTGCAGGGAGTGCTTCTTCGCAGTACCAGAGAGCTTCGGGACCGTCAAACTGGACACCGACCTGAGTGCCTACGTTGTTGGAGTATACGAACTTCTTCTCGATGAGCATAGCGTGAGTGTAGTGTGAGTCAGCAGGAACTACCGAGTCGCTGTCGTGGGCTCTTACTACAAACGTCATCGAAGAAGCCGTCTCTGCGACGATGATCTTATCGCCAGCTACAGGAGTTCCGACCGGAGTGATTCCATACTCCGAAAGTATGATGACATTATTATGCTCGTCTCTCCATTCATCTCCGTCAAATATAGTCTCATAATGGCCATCATGAGCTTCTCCGATCTTGTGCAGGAATGTAGCCTCAACGATGGTCGCGGAAGTTACTCCTGTGTTCTCAGCACCTACAGAGATCGCAAGTGAAGACTCCTTCGGTATGGTAAACTCTGAGCCTACTGGGAAGAGCGTCGGACCTAAGCCGCTTCTGATAGCATATTTGATATCATCCCATGTCTGGATCGACATTAAGGTATCAACGTGAGCCGAGTGTGTGACTCCTTCCTTATCTGTAACATAGATCGTCGCTCCTGTCGGAGTCTGTTCTACCCAAGCGTTAATGTTATCGACCGCATCAAGCGCATCGATCAGAGTCTTGAATTCGTTTGAACTCGTGACCACTTCTTCGCTGTAAGCAGTGTCCTTGACGTTCACCAAGAAGAGCTGCGAAGACAATCTTGAACCGCCCTGATAAAGCGCGATCTCAGCAACGACAAAACCAGCCACAGCGAGCATCTGAGCTGTGAGCTCAGCGTAGATCTTTCCGTCCGTGATGGTCGCGTCATTGATAACCTGAGTTCCATCCGGCTTAGTAGCCTGGATTCTCGCGGTAGAGCCCGCAGGTATAGTCAGCGGCTGTCCCATGTTGAGCGGAGTGATCTCAACATAACGGCTGTCCTGATCTCCGCGTTTCGCAAAGATTCTGGCCGGGAAAGTCTCCTGGCCGAAATCCAGTGAGATTGATGCAACAATGTTCATTTTTTATCCTCCTGTTTTTATGTATAACTTCCGTATACTGCTGTGATAAGTCCGCTGCTCGATCTGCCTCCGAAGGTGAGCACAAGTTCCTTTTCGTTGTCAGCGTTAAGCTCCCACTTGACGGAAAACGTAACCCAGTTTGATTCGTCAGCAAAACAGAACTGCTGATTTGTGTCGGTTATCATCGCCTTAGGGATATAGAGCGTATGAAGCGAACCCGAGTTCGTTACACGGCCGACGATTATGTAATTGTTATAGCCCCACTCTTTGAAAATCATACCGTTTGTGAGAGAGCCGCTATATAATTCGACCTGCTGGGTTCCTTTGGGTTTTACCTGTCCGCTAGAACCATCAATGTCGATTGCTGTGTCTCCGTTGGCGTCACAGACCACCACGCCACCGTCGCCATACAGTTGAACTCTTGAAATATTATTTTCGTCTCGTAGATATAAATAACCTCTGTCATTCGTTATAAAGGTGTACACTCTTCGCTCGTCGTTATCATTGTAGATATTGATTCCTCCGCCGCGAAGCTCAAGCCATCCCGTTCCGAGTAAAGTGGCTCTTATCTCGCTGTTGTTATCATAGAGATAGAGGATGCCTGTTCCGGAGCTGCCGACACCAAGAAGTCCTCTTCTGACTCCGGAAGGATTGTTTATTCCGAAGTTTCCACCATTTGCATTGCCGTACATTTCCGCATGGATGTCGGTGTCTGCATCAATGACAGCGAGATGGGGCTCACCCAAGAGCGGCTCATACTTGAAAAATCCTCTCGTCACTCCGTTTTCGTCGACAAGCTCGAAGCGTTCCTTCGCTTTCATGTTCTTGAGTGTGGCAACTCCGCTCGTCATATCGATCGTTGAGTTTCCGTTGATGTCTGAAATGACTCCGGCCTTTATCAGATTAGCGTTGAGCGTTCCTGTCGTGATTGCGTCCGCTATTATTCCTGCAAAACCGATACAAGTTGTATACGGTCCGTCATATCCGTTTGTTGAAAAACCGATTCCTCCGAGATTTGAGCGGATGACCTTCGTCGCCGTAGTGATGTCATTCGTGTCCATTATGAGGTTTTCGTCGGGATAGCCGTCTCCATTTGTGTCGTGGCCGTTGATGACATATCCTTTGATGTTTCCTGTGATGAGGTCAGTCATGTATTTAATGGCTTCTTCCATCATGGACGTCGAAGGTTTCTCTGCGACTTCTTTCTGAATGGTCTGGATCGAGTCGGTGATGTCGACTCTGCTGTTTCCAAAAGTGCATTTTGTATAGCGCTCGTTGATTACATCCCACTCGGTCTCGATACATTTGAGAGCTGCGCTGATTCCCAGTGCTTCGAAATAAATATGAACCGTGTCGCAAAGGTCAACTCTGTCGGAAAGACCGCCCTCCTGAACGAAGTCCAGAGTGATGGTCTTGAAAGCCGTGTCGAGCTGATTGTTCGCGATGTAGTTGTTCGTCAGGTTATCGAGCTGCGTTGCGATGGGCGTAGCACTTTCGGGATCCACGTCTCCCGAAAAGTCGATAGCGCGTTCTTTTGCCAGATTAAGAGTCAATCCTGTGCTTATCTTCGTTCCTAAAGTCACAACGCCGGTGTCAGGATCCTTATAGTATCCTTGTACAGCTGTCGCAAGATTGCTGATATTGATTATCTGAGAGAGTTCTGTGAGATTTAAACCATAGCGAAGAGTGAAACCTCTGTCCTGGCCTCTGTGCAGCTTGAGTGTTGCCGTGAAGTTATCATAGTGCCACTCGCCTGTTCCATAGACATCAAGAAGGCTTCCCTGTTTACCTCCGAACCAAGACTTAACACTTGAAGGCTCTAGAATCTTAAAGTCTGCAACCACTGTCTTGTCGGTTGTGATCGTGAAGTTTCCTGCGCTACCCTGTAATAATAAACAAGCAGCAGAACAGCTCGCAGCTGTTCCGCTTGTTATTATCTTTCCGGATAACGCATAGCTGACATGTTCAGCCTTTACTTCAAAGCGTCCGTTTAATGTTCCGGTCACTTCATAAATCTGGAAGAGCTGCGGATCGTCAGTATAGTTCGGTTTAGCCAGGACGAAGCGATCGACGAGGATCTCTTCTGCGTGGATTCCATTAGCCGCATAAGTAAAAGAGAGCTCATACTCTGCGTTTCGTTTTTCTATTACTTTTGAGCTGATTATGTCCGTTAAGTGACCGATTCCGAACGAGGTCGGGACGGTTCCTTCGGAAATTGATGAGAATAAAATCGGGATCATGCTATTTATTCCTTTATATCGTGAAGTAGTTAGGTTTAATCGTTACCTTTGTTGTATTTCCTGTGATGGCGAAAGTGTTATCTCCCGGCGCCAGCTTCAGAAAAGAACCCGAGACGAGGCTGTTTCTGTTTTCAGCCGGGAGTCTGTAAGCGTTCATCCTCTCGCAGTCGATGTTGATATAATCGACTAAGCCCGTGATCGTCAGAGTGTTTCCGCCTGTTCCGATCGTGACGTTTCCGGAGCCCTCGATATGAATGAGAGGTTTAGACTTGAACTTTGTAGGATTGTGCAAAAGGCTTCCGTTTGAGATCTCGTCTTCTTTCTCTCCTATCTTCAGGAACCTTTCGGGCCTGCAAGTGAATGAAAGAGTTGCCTCGCCTTTGATCGTCAGGTCGTTCGAGAATTCATTTCCGCCGGAGTAATAGGCCAAACGGTATATGTCCGGCTCAAAATTATCTTCGAGCCTCGTATATCCCGTCTTACTATTGAGCCATGCTTCCAAAGCGTCGACCTTCTCATTGAGAGCGCTTATGCTGTCATAAGTGAGCCAAACTCTGTAGTTACGAGTCACATCTTCCCAGGCGTCTTCCTGGAAGAGAATGGTTCCATTTCTCCCCGGCACGGTATAGACTGTCTGCTTCCTTGTGGCTCTTTCAAAGGACGGAGCCTCAGCGACCACCATGCCATAGTCGCTTGAGGCTTCGCCTCCGAATACAATCAAGCCCTGCTTGTTTGTAGCGTGATTAAATAGTCTAGCCATATACAGCTTCCTTTCTGGTCTTCAAGTCTTCGAGCTTATAAGCGATCTGCTGTGCTAAGTCGTTGACGTTCTGGCCTTCTGCAGCGTATACATTTATCGTGATGGGCTGTCCGTTAAGACCGACAGCGTCCTTCATCATTTCCATCAGCTTATTCGTGCCAATGATTAACTCCTGACCGGTTTCACCGCCGCCCAGGAGCTGCCCGTCTTTCATTCCGAAGATGGTTGCGCCATTAAGGATCATAGGCTGTTCCATAGCTTTCGCGTACCAGCTGATCCCGAACGTGGGAACCTTTGGCGGATTGAGACTGAATGAACCCTTTATCGTAAAGTGAGGGAGCTTCAGCTTCGGCAAAGACCAGCTGAAATTGAAGAACGACTTGATCTTCTCGATTCCGCTCTTGACCGTGTTCTTAACCGCCTCAAATATCGAAGTGAATTTTGACTTGAGATTTTCGAGGCCCTTTGCAGCTCCTTCTTTGACCTTAGTCCACAGTCCGGTGAAAAAGTTAAGCACGTTAGAGCCCCACTCTTTCGCCTTTCCTATGATGTTCGAAAACGCGCCTGAGACCTGATTAACAGTCCAGTAGATTGCATCTCCCAAAAGATTTCCGAGGTTGTTAAGGATCTGCCAAACAGCTTTTGCGAGCACCGGCAAGGAGTTCAAGAGAGCTACTGCGATGGCGCCTATGATTGTCAAGGTTGCATCTATGAGCATCTTGATCGTGTCAGGTTCTGTCAGAGCGTTAGCCAGTTCTCCAACGATTTTGACAATGGCCGGCAGCAAGATCGGTAAGAGCATGGCGAACGAAACAACCAGTTCGTTGCACATGGCAATAAGGCCGTTCACGATCTCAGTGACCACGCCGTCGCTCGACAGCCACTCGACCAAAGACAATATGAGGCTCGAAAGCCCCGATAAGATGACCGGCAAGGCTGACATCAAAGCGGACAAAATTCCTTTTATTCCGGTAATTATCGACGGCATCATTTGCGGGATCATCCCTGTCACCGTTGAGATGGCGCTGACCAGTAAAGAAAAAATCGTACTGACCAGATCGGGAAGGAGCGGCCCGAGGCCCTGGATGACGGTTGTCCCAAGTTCAGATATGAGTCTCAAGGCGACAGGCGCCATTCTTTTAAGTTCTTTCATCAAAAGATTTAAGCCGTCAGTGAGCTTGCCGGTTCCTTTTCCTCCGAGAGCATCCGCGAGGCCCTCAGTAGCCTTTGATAGTCCGGGCATAAACTGAGTCATGATCCTATTCTTGAGGCCTGTCATGGTACCATCAAGCGTCGTAAGAGCGTCTTTATAGTTTGCGCTCGCCTTGACACCTTCGTCTGACATGACCATTCCGAGTTCATTAGCCTTATTTATCAGCTCCTGAGTTTCTTCGGCTGTCATATTGAAAAGCGGAGCAAGGTTCTGGCCAGATTTACCGAAGAGGTCATTGGCAAGAGCGGCCCTGTCAGTTGAGTCAGCCATACTCTGCAGGCCTGCGATCGTCTTCTCAAACAGGTCTTCTCGTGACATTGTCTGTATATCTTCCATAGATATACCGAGAGCCCCAAACATGGCCTGAGCACTTTCTGAACCATTCTTCGCGTCATCCAATTTATTTGTAAGAGTCTTGAGGCCTGTCGTCATTGAGGACATTTCGGTACCGCATATCTTCATGACATAATCCCATTCCTGATATGCTTTATTCGATAATCCTAACTTCTGGCTAGTCTTGTCGACCGCGTCGCCGTAATTAGCCGTTTCTTTCGCAGCGCTTACAAAAGCCTTGCTCGTGGCAACGGCCGCGCCCGTAGCTGCAGCCATAGCCGCACCGATCACGGCTGTAGTTCCCTTGATAGCGCTCGCGAACTTAGAGCCAAACTTAGAGCCGCCCTCTTTTCCAGCCTTTTCAGAGGCCTGATTTGTGACGCCTGTGAGTTCTTCGGTTATTGTCTTCTGAGCGCCTTCGAGTGAAGGAACGATCGTGACATAAGCCTTAGCGACTTCGATGTGTTCACCGCCTGCCATGTTTCTGCCTCTCCTTTAACCATTCGCGCAAGCTCGGAATAGGTAGAGCATCTTTTCCGATCTTGTTCTTGTTTTTATCGTTATCCTTTCCCGGTTTGGGATGAGGAATAAATTTCAGATTTTTCTTTCCTCGTGTTGCATAGCCCACGAAGTTTACGTTCAAAGCCTGGACCAAGTCATAGATCTCTGAGAGGATCGCGTTCGTCTTGATCGTCGACTCCCACCCCGAGGTCTTCCCCAGTTCTCTCGAAAGAGCGCTGTCTATGTCCAGGTTCTTAATGAAATAATTGAGGGAGCTCCACGATAGAGCTCCCCCAATGTCTTCCAGTTGGTAATGTGTGCGAGTTAGAAGGTCGTAGCCTATCGCCGCCTCATGCTCGTCTACGAACCGAGTGAGGGCGAAGATTCCCCCATTGTCAGTCCGTCCGCTTCATTGTTGGCCTGAAGCCAGAGCTCATATATGTCGCTCAGCGTCTCGAACTCCATCTCGTCGAGGATATCTTCCCCGATGTAGTCTGAGAAGAATTCGATGATAACGCCCATCTGTTCTTCTTCCGAGAGCTTCGAGAGCTTCATGAGCTTCTTGATCTTCTTGATCTTGAGCTTCTTACAGAGCGGAATTGTGATCTTATCCCCGTTCGTAAGTTCAATGGTCATAAAACCATCGTCTACACGGTTAGGAATTTTGTAGTTTGGCATGGTTTAATTCCTCCTATCAGGATGATGCGATCTGACCATCGTCAAATCTGAGTGTCCATGTACCGTCGATCGTGAGGTTCCAGGACACGGGTGTCGTTCCGTTGAATGTGATGTCGTCAACACTCTCGACGAGACCGTCCTGACATCCGATCATGGCGAGTCTATCGCCATCCTTCATCAAGAAGAGGAAGGACTTAACGGAGGGGCTGACGTCAGGGGTGAGTGTAACGCTTGTAACGTTTCCGTGCTGAGCCGTAGCTGCAAGGTATTCGACGAAGTTAGCGCCGAAAGCAGTCTCAAGGACCTTTTTATTTGTAGCAATAAAGGGAACCTTGATCTTACCGTTCTCGGTGTTGATCCTTCTCTCAGCCTTCAGAGCCCAGTTCTTGATGACTTCACCGCTTGGCAGTGTGAGGTCGATACCGTCTTCTCCTACAGCGCCGATCTCGACAAACGCGACGTTAGGCGATTCGGACGGATAAGCCGGGAGTGATGTGTTTTCGGGAGCGCTGTAAGCAAAGCCTGTCGCCTTACCCAAGCCCAAAAATACTTCTGAATTAGACATGTCTTATGCCTCCTTGTTATGATTCTGTAATAGTGAACGATTGACGGTGAGCCGTTACGAGCACGGTAGCCGAACAAAGTTTTAAGTCCGGCCGGACAGGATCGTTCCCCCATCTCGCCAGACTGTTGATTATGACATTTCGAAGAGCTCCGACCTGCTTGGCCGCCTGTTTCTCAAGCAACCCCAGAGCCGTACTCAAAAGGTCAAACGCTTCCGCATCAGTCTCAGCTCTCGCATCTATCGACACGGTGAAGGTGTCGATGGTATCTGAAGAACTTCCGCCCGCCGCCGTAATAAGTACGTTCGGGAGCGTATACTTCTCAGGGAGAGGCCTTGCGTAGACGGTGACATAGTCCTTGAGCGCCGTTCTGATCTCTTCTTCAATGTCCACAGGTTTCAAAATGTTCATGATAGAGCCCTCGTGAGTGCTTTGTCTTCTGATTCAGCTGCGCTCGCCTTCTTATCAGCAGCTGAGACAAATCCGATCCAACGTCCGCCACCATAACCTCCGACTTGAGTGTTGGCCGTAAAGCCTTCGCCGCCTCGGTCATTGTTGGCGTTCGCTCTTTCGCATATCTCTTCAGCTGTACTCTGAACAACCTGGCGACAGCCATCCGACAGAAGTATTTGGCGGAAGCCTGCTGAATTGAATTCTATTCTCGCGCCCATACTTAACCCTCCCAGAGAGTGAGATTGAGCTGAATGTGTGAGCGTGTGATCGCGTTCCACTTCTTAGGCTCACCGCTGATCGTGTAGATCTTTCCGTCGTACAGTATGCGGTCGCCGGCTTTAACGTCTGAGCCTTCTGGAAGGTAAGCAGTCATCTGTTCGCTTATGCCTAACACGCGGCCATCCATAGAGAGAGAGGTCGCTGCAGGCTGTACCGAACAACCTCCAATTACCAGCTCGGTCGTGTTATCCCAATCAGGTACCGGAGATCCGCGCAGCGTCTTCGTTCCAGGTCTTATCCTTTTGATCGATTCAGTAGCCCAAGATGGAAGCATATCAGTATACCCCCTTGACCTTGTAAGGATCCAAAAGCTCGCGGCTGTCAGCTGTAAGCGTAGTGCTGTTAGCTGAACCCGCCCATATAGCGCTATAAGAGACTGATACGCCTCCCGCAGCTTCTGAGCTGACACCGTAAGGATTTACGAGAGCGTGAGTGACAAGATTCGAAACGAGTTCCTTGATCGTGTTAATCTGATCGAGGGAATAGCCCGCACTGTACCGGATGAAGATCTTAGACTTTCGATCACGGCAGCCTACGTCGTAGATCTTGAGCAGTCCGCAAGAGGTATCAAGGTCGAAATCTTCTGCATTTTCTCCTTCGTACTCTGTCCCGTTCAGCTTTGCATCAAGAAGGATCTTTTCGACTCCAGTGACGAATGTCGCCGGCAGCTGTACGGCCAGGTCGTTACCAATAAAAGCATCGCGCAGGTCGCTGACGTTGTAGACGGTCTCACAAACAAGGTTAGGAGCCACATGCCAGCCACAATATTTGCGGATGGCTTCAGATGCTGCCGGGATGTTGGCTTTGATCCTGTTGTCAGTGACACCGAACTTCGCGTTCGTGAACTCAGCGAAATCCTGAGCCGTTATGAAGTCAGGGAGTGGCGAACTGGTTATTATGTTATAATGCCACGGTGTAATAATCATTTGTTCGATCCTGCCTTCCTTGCCTTGTTTGTGGGTGTCTTTTTGGCCTTGGTTTCGGGCTCTTTTTCGAGTTCTTTCTCGGGCTCATTTTCAGGCTCTTCGGCCTTAGGAATTTCCTTGACCGGCGTAGGCTTCTTGGGCGCCTTATATCCTTCGGGAGCTTCCTTGAGCCAGACCTTACGGCCGCCTACTTCGTAAATCTTCATCTTTTCCACGGGTGCATGACCTCCCTTCTGTAGAATTAAGAAAAGAGGGCGTCAAAAACTTGACGCCCGTCTCATTCAGTTATCAGGAACCGGATCCCTCTGTTGCGAGAAGAACAACGCCCTTGAGGTCAACGACTGCTGCTGCAAGTCTTGTCTCAGCAAGGAGTGTAACTCTGTTGTAGAGTGCATCGTCTTCGTTCTGCTCGTAGAGTCTTACGTCGATGCCGGACTTTCTCCAGATCTTGACAGCCTCACGAGCTGCTACGAGAGCGGAACCCTGAGGAACATTGGAGTCAGCAACTACAGGAACGCCCCAGATAGCTGTAGGAACACCATAAGAGCCATTTCCGTAAGCGCCTGCAAAGTAGCCGCCGCCGTAATACTGCTTGTTGGAATCCTTAGCTGTAAGGAGTGTCTTGAGGTCTGCAGGATTTACGAATACGACAGAAGCGTCATAAGCGCTGTCAGCCTTGACCTTGAGGATAGCTGCGAGGATTCCGTCAGCGAATGTGACATTTGTTCCATCGTAAGTCTCTGCACCGATGCCCTGTGTGTTACCGATAGCGTCGATGATGTGCTTGTCCTCAGCCTTGCCTACCTGATAAACGAGAGTGTTCTGAACTTCGTCAGCGAGGAAAGCCTCGTCCATCACGATCTCATCTGTCTCCTTTACGAAGCAAGCGATCTTGGAGAGTGCGAGAGTTGTAGGTGTGAAAGATGTGGAGCCCTGGGGCTTCTTATTGTTCTCGCTTGTTGTTCCGATGCCAGCGCTTGTCTCAAAAGCTCCCTGGCGGAAGTATGTGACTGAGTTGCCGCTGATTCTTGCGTTTGTGAAGAAGTCAGCTACGGGCTTTCTTGTGGGCTGGGGAGCGATAGATCTGTCAACGTCTGCGATCTGTACGCTTGTGACTGTTGAGTTGTAAGCCTTGAAGTGCTGAACTGCACCAGTCTTCTTATCTGTCATGTCCTTAACGCTCTGAGCGAACTGTTCCATCTCTGTCATGTCTTTGACCTCCGTTGTGTCTTTGTTTGTTTCATCGGGTTTTCCGATTGAGTTAAGAAGTGCCTCAGCCTTTGCAGCCTTTGCGCACTTTTCTTCGAGTTCTGCGATCTCCTTGACGAGTGATTCGCCCTGCTCTACTGTCTCGTCTGCGACGTTTTCAGCTTTGAGCATCGGTTCAAGGTCAAGAAGAGCCTGCTTTTTCTCTGCGAGCTGTTCCTTAATCGACATAGTCAGGAACCTCCTTTTAATTCATTGATTTTTGCGAGAAGTTCTTCGGCCTTCTTCGCGTTCTCAGCAGCTTTCGGTTCCTCCGAAACATCGTTGACCTGGACTGTTGGCTCCGCGCTCTTAGCGTCATCTTCTTCGGTTTTATCTCCGTCGCCTTCGTCGAGTAATGACTTGAGCGATTCGATACAGTTGCGGATGATCTCTTCATCTGCCTTTCGGTTTCTTCTTCCGGACTTTGTTGCCGGTTCAGCGCTCTTTACTTCCGTAACGACCGCGTTCTGGTTAGCCGGAACTGTGACGACTGAAATCTCAAATACCTCGAGCTTTGTAAGCACGTTAAAAATGCCCTGCTTGGTCTGTTCTTCTGTTGGCCTCTCCCAGCCAAGAACGTCATAAGCAAAGCTGAACTGATAAATGGCTTCGCTCTGGAGCATCTTTCTAACGTCCTGAGCAAGCTCTGTGTCTAAGAAGTGGGCCTTGATGAAAGGTCCTTTTTCTGTGTCTTCGACTGAGTCAACGGCGCCGATCACCTTGCTGAAGTCATGATTGAAGCAAAGCGGGAACGGATGACCACTGTCCTGTCTTTTCTTGATCGTCTCGGTAAAGGCTCCGGGAGCGATGATGTCGCCATAACTGTCAGGCGTTTCGTCATATGTAGAGAAATAGCCTTCGATTATTCCGTTTTCGTCTGCTCTGGCCTTTATCTCAAAGGTTTTAGTTTTGTGTTCCATGTTCGTCTCCTTTACTGTTTGGAAATAACGACCTCAGTCGTACAGTTGCATCCGCAGGATTCATCCGGATCTCCAATGTCCTCGCCCGGCCAGTGCTGACCATTCGAAAAGTCAGCATCAAGCGGAACCCTCTCGCCGTTCATGGCAGCGTGTGAGGGCCTTGAGTTCGGGCCTGTGATCCATTCCTTTTCTACGATGCGGCCGACTACGCTCTCGGCGTTTTCGCTTATTGCCTGATGAGCTGCTTCCTGAGTAGCGAACGAAGCAATAGCTCCGGCAGCTGCAAGCGCTATCCGCCCGGCGCCGTTCTCCCGCTTTTCGAAGACTGCCTCTGTGTCGGGTTCGTCTTCTTCGAGATCTTCGAGAATCTTCTTATAGGTGTTCTCGTTTATGTTTTTGGCTCTCATTTCCGAAGCCTTAGCGAGATATTTACGAGTGACTTCGGTGTTGTAGTCCGTCTTTAACTGTTCAGCTACAGCTTTACCGTGCTTGTCAGAGATAGACGTCAAGACAGGCTCAAGGTCCTCTGCGAGTTCCTTGTTCCATCTTTCAGCGTTCCAGAAGTCTTCCGGATCAGCTCCGAGTTTCGAGATAACTGACTTTGACTGGCGTTTAAAAAAGGTCAGGAGCACTTCCTTGACCTTTTCATCGTCTTCTTTGTCAGATTTACCTTTAAGTCGTAACTCTTCCGTGGTCTTGCAGGCCTTACAGCTGCACGGCTGTAATTTCTTCGCCTGGTTGTCGACACCCGGATAGTCATAAGAGTTCTCTGTGCTGTCCTGCGGGCTTGCCTGTCCGCCTTCGAGCACATTGAGCGGTGTGACGATCTGGCTTCCCTGTCCATCCGGGAGCGGAGAAAGATTTAGTTCAGCTCTTACTTCGTCCCTTGTAAGGTAAGGAGCTCCACAAGCGCTCTGGTAAATAGCAGCTCGTTCTTCGAATGAACCTTTGAGTTTTTCAGTAAGGTCAAACTCGACATATGTGTTCGGATCCGCGCCGACACTTGGGAGCAGGAAACTGTTGATCCTCTGCTGCAGCATCTGGATAACAGGGCCGAGACAATCAGCGTAAAGCGCTCTCGCATTATCCTTAGCGGATGCGTATGTCTGGGTGTTGCTATGCCATATCAGCGACGGATTGACTCCGTAAGCAGCAGCCACAGATTCACGAGATAAGACGACCGACTGAGACCACTCGGCTTCTTTCCAGTTAGTTGCATAAGGCTTGATCTCCATTCCGTCTTCCATGATCGGGATGGATCCAGCCTTCGAACCACCGGCGCCCCACGCCTCGCGGAAGGCTTTTGCGAATTTAATCTTCTGCTCTTCCGTCCACGGCGCAACATCCTTCGGTCTTATGATCTGAGCGTTGAGCCTTCCTGAAGATCTCCAGAGCTGACGCCTGAAGCGCCCAGCTTCGACCTGCTCGGTCAAGGTCTGACGCAGAGCACTGATCGGGGAGATATAACCACCCGGGCTTCCTGCGCTGTACGTTCTGAACTGAACGAACTCTTCTCTCGGGACGTCGACAGCGTCGGCGCCTGTGGCCGTACAGATGCGGATAAATTCCGGAGCGTAGGGATGTTTCTTGATTGCTCTGTTCACGAGCCATTCTGTCGGAACGATCCTGAGCTGATAGCCGCTCTCGCTGTCAGCGTCCGGCAATATCCAGACGAATACCGAACCAAAAACAAAATACTCGACCGCGAGCGCTCTTATAAATTCGAAGCTCGTCTGGTCTCTGTTCGGTTTGTATAACAGTTTGGCTGCTGGGCTCTCTCGGTCTCTCTTTCGTTCGATCTCTCCGTTTCTCGTATAAACCTTAAGCGGAAGCTGTGCGATGCTGTTCGCGAGGAAATTGACGACCGCCTGCAGGTTGTCCTGCGTCTGGTAGAGCTCTTTCGCTTTCATATTTAGGACTTGAGTCGAAGCGTCACCATGTAGACTGACGTTGATGATCGTCGGTGCGCTTGCAAGTCGCCAGCGTTCGAAAATACTCGCCATTTTGTTTGTCTCCCTTTTGTTTTTTAGATAAAGGTCAAGCCTCCGCCCGAAGCGTAGACTGACTCATAGATCTTCTTTTCCTTTTTCGTTATCATCGTGGCCCCTGCGTAAGCCATCGCCACAGCCATCAACGGGCTTATGTCGTCAGGGCTTTTCGTTCTGTCCGGAAGCAGGATGCCTCCGCCCAAATTGCGCAGCTGACAAGTGCGTCCCGGAGTATCAAGCACAGGCTGAGGTAGGTGAAACACCTTGACGCCGCCTTGAGCTTCAGGACCGCATGAAGCGACCGCATCATAAAAACGGTTCCAACCTGCTGACAGGTCAGAACCGCCTTGAGCCATTCTCTCTACGCCCTCGATCGTGCAGATCTGTTCAGCCAGGCCACTGACAGGGGCGCCTCGTTCCTGGAAAGCGAGCTTCATAGTTCCGTATTTCGGAACTCTCGCGCGGAACCAGTCGATCGCCCACTCCGTACCAAGTCGTCTTTCGACGATCTCAACGTGGTAGTTGCCATCTGTTCTCAGTCCGCATACAGATATGACGGTCCAGCGTCTGTCCTGGGACATATCGATACCCCAGAAGAGCTCCCCGTCTTCCTTTATGTAGCTGTATTCGTCTTGGCCTCCGAGCCAAGCTCCGTCGGGGAACGGCTCCGGGAGGATCGTTTCAACCTGTTGACACATGCACTCTGCCCGAAATTTCGACTCCGGGAAGGTAGCGCGGCTTGACATGAGGGCTCGTTCCGTCAGTTTTCCATACCCCAAAGCGGGATTCGCCTGGGCGAGTGCCTCCAAGTCATCCGTCTCAGCCTTCTCCGGCGCCGACCACTCAAACAAGCCAAGCGAGTCAGCGTCTACTTCACCGCCAAAATCGCTCGCCTTAGTTCCTTCGATCTTCTCGATCGCTTGAGATCTGACCTGTCTCAATACGATGCTGTCAGGATCTCCCGCGTTTGAAAAACAAATAACCAGTCCGTTTGGTTTTGCGTTCGTCGAAGCGACTGCAGCTGACCACGTTTCCCAGTCTCTTTGTTCTCTCAACTCGTCGAGCATTACGAGGTCATTGGCGTCGCCACGGCCTGCTCTTCTTGTAGGAGCTCCGACCTTATATGTTCGCCCGCCTTTTAGAACGAGCTTTTTTCCACCGTTCCTTCTTGCGACCTGTTGAATCTCGTTCGCAAGTTCCTCGTGGGTTTCCTGGTCTTGAATGACCGCCTCCCAAACTTCCTCTGCTTTATCCATTGAGAGGGATGTTCCAAAGACAGCTTCAAAACCTAATACGTTCAAACAAAACGACGCTATCACTTTCGACAGCGCCGTTTTCCCGTTTTGTCTTGATACCAATATGAGGATAGTTCGGAATCTGAATCTCCAAGATTTCTTCAGATCTCCCACTATCTCGAAGATATGAATGAGCGCCCACTTCTGCCAGGGATATAAGACCATCTTAAGAACGGTCTCAGCGTACTCGATCGCCGCAAAGCCTAAGCTCGTTTTTTCTGTCAGTTTTCTGAGCGGACGTGTCCAGATCCTCGGTTCTGTTTTGCCGTACATATCAGCCTATCTTGAAGCGGCTCTTTATATCTTCGACTGCCGACTTAGCAGTATCTTCCTTCTTGACGTCGAGTAATTCCCGAAGGTTATTCAAAGCCGCTGCATAATCTCGAACCGTAGCGCGGAACTCCTGCACAGCAGGGTTCTGTCTCAGCATGGTCTCGCCGGTTCCGACTTTAACCTTCTGAGCGAGCGGTTCTTTTTTATAAGTTGGGATCTGCTGCTCGATCTTTTCCTGCATCGAGAGGACCGCGTTCGCCAAAGTGACGGCCTGTTCTCTTATATTTGAGTTGACGCCCTGGCAAAGTTCCTCCGCTTTGCTCTTCGTGATCGGCTGGATCTCCACCGGCTTGATCTTCCGCTTCTGTGTTGTCTTTTTCTTTGTCGCAGGCTTGGCCTTCGTCTTTGTTGCAGCCTTAGGCTTTGCCGCGTTCTTCGTCGTTACCTTCTTTTGTGTTGTCGTCTTCTTTCCTTTGGTTATCATGATGCACCGCCTTTCGAGTGCGCCTTAAGTTATGGCTTGGAAGTGGCAAGGCTATCCACTTTTCGCTCCGTCGAGCTATCCAAGCCAAAAAATTACTTTGAACTTTTGGGAGGGAGAAAAGACTGCAGGCGTTAGGTATGCGCTCCGGTCAAGATTCAAAAAGATTTGACCGCCCTACCCTTGTCACCAGATTCGTGACCGCTGTCCGATGGCCCCATCCTGGCTTCCTGTTCCTCTTTGTCTGTTGCAGCGCATGTGTGACGCTGCTATGTTACTCAGATCCAGCTCCAACTCGGGGGCCTTTGTGAATGGCACGATGTGATCCGGTTCCCAAGACAATGGAGCACTTGAGGGTTCGAGCGAGTAGTCTATCTTCTCGCCGCATATGTGACACACCGCCCGATTCTTTCTGTCTCTATCCCATGCGAGCTTCCTGATCTTTGGCCAGCGTGATGATCTGTCAGCCATAATCAGACCTCGAAGCGTGACGGCTCCGGAAACTGTTCGCGGATGTACTCGCCAACTTTTCCCTCTCTGAATGTCGTGTCATTTGTCGATAGGAAGTCGGGATCCTCAGGAACCGTCTCAAGGTCGTAGACCTTAACGTCAGCGTGTTGGACCACCTTGATCCTGTTTATATTTCCATATATGCTTCGCATTTGTGGAGAGCTGCACTTATATATGGAGGTCTTTACCAGCTCTTTATTCATGAGCATAGGAAGATGGACTTCAAAGTTCTTCGGACACCATATGCCTAGAGCCTTCAGTTCTTCGTTGACCTTCAGCACTGTTCGGCCGTATTGATTGAGCCAGCGATTCACCTGTCTGAGCTCAGCGATACGGTCTTCGAGCGTTTTATCTATATAGTTCACGAATGTTCCCTTGAACGGCTTCATTACAAAGAAGTCGTCATTGAAGAGAAAGAAGTCATCCGTCAGCTCGTCGAGCTCTACGGCCTTCGACATAGAAGACCGGATCAGCTCCCACTTACAATCTCCTAATTGTTTATGAGGCACGGCCACATCAGGCTTTAGGTCCTTAGGCTGTCCCCCAATGAAAAAGACCTTCCTGTGAGGGAAG
>Ga0310786_10002011_pt1 | contig 31924 bp, 25 predicted proteins | sample AusTroGonzalo_MG_FD_203881 | JGI IMG/M metagenome (GOLD analysis project Ga0310786, IMG submission 203881) | Bovine rumen microbial communities from tropical cattle in Woodstock, Queensland, Australia - Gonzalo_03 (v2) (version 2) | ecosystem: Host-associated > Mammals > Digestive system >...
CCAAACCACAAGCAATATAAATTTCAGGATTTCTGTCCTAAGCAGATATTTGATGGAATATAATGCAATCGCTAAAGCCAGATAATAACGCACCGTATTCAGGCTGTTAAAATAATACCCTCCCGTCATCAAAAGAAACAATGACATTGCGTAATCGGTTGCCTGATCATGTAGGGCCTTTACAAAGAAAAATACTGTGATCAGTGAAAAAAAACCAAATACCGGAAGATAATGATCATAACCAAAGATCATTTGAATCCACTTCACGATCATATTAAAACCGAACTCGGAGGAGACATGACGTTCCTGAGCGATGAGCCGAAAATTAAAGCGATACTCCCAATAATCATTTCCCACGGCTATCCTGCACGCCGAAACTCCCGCCAGTAAAGCATAGATCACAAACTCAGCCACAAGATTTCTGGCCTTTTTGCAATCTGTCGGTTTGTACGTCCCGGCGTCATATCCTCCCTTGATCCGACATGCTACATATTCTTTGTTTCGGATGAGGAGCGCAAAGCCCACGGTGATGATCGTCAACATAATGTATACCAACGAGCTTTTTTCCAATGCAATCTCCTCCTTTCCGTTTTTATCCAATGATCATATCTCTGTCGAAAGCTTCACAGATCCCGCTTGAGCGCATCACCCCGCCTGTCTGTCAGTTGTTTCATCATGTCGGCGGATTTGTCGTCCTTCCCGTATCCCGTCTTTCATAAGCTGGAAAGCCTTTCCAAAAGAAAACTCATTCAGTATCTGTTCCTTCTTTGTGATCAAAAATCGAAGCGCCCACACTGTTGCCATTCTACCATAGAGATAAGCGTATAATACACCTCTGTCAAAAAAGAACTTGTCATGATAACCCTGAAACCAGGTTGACTGCCGCGGGATCTCCTCTCCGATATTGGGCGTATCTGCATAAATATGTAATCCTTTTTTCATGCAGTCATGCAAAAACAGGCTGTCCTCACCATTGCTGTACTTCGCACCCCCACCAAATAAAAGGGAAAAAGAAATGTTTCCACGAAGCAGTGCTTCTCGTCGCACCGCAACAGCAGCAATCCCATATCGGCCGTAATTATACCAATGTACTCTGTGCCTCGAGGTCGTATGATACGTAGCTCTGGATGGATCTACCTTCAGATTGAAAATGATGACATCTGCGTCAGATATCTCCCGGAAGCTTTTTAGGATTTTCTCCTCATATCCGTTCTCGAGACATATATCCTCATCACTGAAAAGACAAATCTCTCCTTCTGCCCTCTGCAAAGCAGTATTGCGACTTAATCCGACTCCGCGCTCCGCCATGGTCATGCAGCGGATACGATGTCCCCTGTGCTCAAATTCCTCGTATGCGTACTGATCCTTTTGATTCACAATAAGTGCATCCGAGTCCAGATTCATTTGATCCGCAAGTTTCCGCACGTCAGCGTCCACTGCAGCCACAAGCACCTGCAATCTCATAACAATACCCTTCCCCATCAATCACCGTTTGGATTTTTAAGTCCATAATAGAGCTTAAGAAGTATTTTGTCCGGCTCAGTAAGTACAGCGGCAGTAACCTCCAAATCCTGCATATGCAGAAAATCCAATACCAGCTTTATATGTTCGGAGCCGTCCTTCTTTCCAACTGCCAACAGAATCCCATCTGCTTTTCTGAGCGTCTCAGCAGTCTTAGCATCCCGGATCGGACACGCAACCGCCATCAGCGTGTGCGCGGCAAGGAACTGCTCATCAGAAAGTTCCCGTATCATCTTTTCAGCATCCAGATCCGGTCCCGTAGGACAAACTGCTATCGTCTCCTTCCCGTCAAAGAAATATCTCATGTTTTCCTGAAAAAGCGCCGTCCCCGGAACAGAACAATTCCTGACACCATATCTGTGGCTGATCGTTTCCGGAAGATAAATCCTGTCAAGTGAAAGCTCCCTTAACAAAAATCCTGCAACCGTAAACAATGTACTCACAACTGCTGCCAGCAGGAATGCTCGCACCGGTCTTACATCAAGCGGATCCTCTTCAATGGATTCTGTGTCCGTCACACGTATCTTTGTGATATCCTGAAATCCTTCCGCAAAATCCTCCGTCATGGCCGGTTTTACGGCATTTAACAGATCTTTTACCACCTCCGGATCCTCTGAGCGTGCACGGATCAGAACCACTCGGTAATCGGAAAGAATCTCCGCAGACAGACATTCCTTGATCTGCTCTTCAGACAATCTCCCTGCAGGAAGGTATTTCGCCACATACCCGGCAAATTCATCCGTTCCCATCCATACCTTCCATGAATTGTCATTAATATATTTCTCCGTATTGGAATCGTCTATAGCCGCATAATTCACCAGGAATTGAACTCTGGCGCTGTATGTTGCCGGCTTTCGAAAAATTATGTTTTTAACATAATACGCACTTCCTATCGCAATAGTTGCAACCAGAATCACAGCCAGTATTCCGGGAAAGCAACGGATCAGACGAAGAACTGTCAGTCTTAGATCAAACGGTTCTTTTCCCCAATCGTCCATCTTCATACCTTGCCTCCCGCACTTTCATCTTCTCTTTTTTTCTGTGCCTGTTTTTCCATAAGCAATGCCGATACCTGCTCTTCATCCACGCCCTCGGCCGCATCCGGTGAAAGAAGAACCTTAAGTGTAAGCAACATCAGCTTGAAATCAAGCCATACCGAATAATTCTCAATATAGGTAAGATCCAGCTTTAATTTATCATAGGGTGTGGTGTTATACTTTCCATATACCTGAGCATAACCTGCCAATCCCGCTTTTACTTTCATGCGAAAAGCAAATTCCGGCATAACTTCCAGATATTTTTCGATGACCTCCGGTCTTTCAGGTCTTGGTCCGATAAATGACATATCGCCTTTCAAAATATTGAAAAGCTGTGGTAGTTCATCGATTCTGCACTTCCTGATCACTCTACCGACCGGTGTGATCCTGTCATCATGCTTCGTTGCCATTCTCGGCTTGCCGTCCTTTTCCGCATCAGGGCGCATACTCCGAAACTTTAAAATCTCGAATTTTCTCCGTCCGCGTGTACATCGAACCTGCTTATACAAAACAGGTCCCCCGTCCGTAATCTTTACCAAAAGCGCCGTAATCAGCATAAAGGGAGATGTCAGGATGATCATGATAAGCGAAAAGACAATATCTATCGTTCTCTTAATAAACCGCTGTTCCACCGTCATATTATACTCTCTGGTAAGCAACATGGGACTGTCGAATACATGCAGTTCCTCTGCACCGACAAGAATTACATCCGTGATCTTCGGCATCAAATATACGCGGATCGAGCGGGCATAGCAATATTTCAACAATTTGTTTCTTGCCATCGTAGGGATATCCCAAAGTACAATCGCATTACAGATGCCATTTCCATACATCTCGTCAATCGCACGGAAATTTACCTGCATATCCTTGCTGATCAGCATCTTTTCCGTAATCACGTATTTGTCCTTACGGCTTTCAAATTTTGCACAGATTCCTTCTGTGGGGCGGTCTCCGTGTATCATGAGAAGTTTTCTGGGCGGAAAAATCCTCCGGTAAAAATAATTGGCGACATTGGTATACAGAATTAAAGCGATGGATTGTCCTATAAACATCTCAACAAAAGATCTGGTATTGATAAACAGCATATGTGCCATGATCGATAGCTCACCGTAAATAAAAAGATCCGCCAGCGCTGTAGCAAAAATCTGCGAAAAAATAATCTCCGTATTTTTCAGATACCCCAGTCGTGTTCCGCCATACATGTTAAAAAACAAGAAAAGGACAATGGCATATATGGCAATTTCCAGCATGCTGATCCTATAATAATATTTCTGATTGGTCACAATTTCCAGACTCGGTTTAAAATATTTCATCCAGTGATACCAGAAAATCGAAACCACAAATGCCATGCTTAACGCAGAAATCCCCAGATTAATCACTCGTTTGCAAGCTTCCATTCTCCGAAGCCTGTTCTCATGAATGTTTTTTCCCACGTTTCGTCTCCTCCTAAAGTCTTCGCATTACAGCCCTAAATCCCCAAAAGCAGAAATTCCATGCACTAGCCGGAATGCTCAACCCTTCATATCGATAGAGATTCCATATTCTTCGCACTGCCTCTATCTTGTCAGAAGACAGTGTTGATGCACTCCGTCTGTACCTGACAAGATTCTCATTTAGTCCGTATGCAATATACCCGCCGCGAAGAATGCTCCACCATAAAGCTGTATCCTCACTTTTGATCAAAGGCATTACAAGCTTGTCCTTCGAAATCCTGTCCGTATCAAACATGACCGTCGATGTAAATATCGTTGTATTTTTCAGTGCCTGCTTATAATTCAATGTCTCCGGAACCCGGACAATGATTCCCATCCCTCGTCCTTCTTCATCAGCAAATTCATATCCTGTAAAACTGAATGCGGCCTGTTTCTCTTTCATAAATGCAATCTGCCGGGTGAGCTTTTGAGACTCCCAAAGATCATCTGCATCCATATAAGCAATGTAGCGGCCACGCGCCTGTTCCACCGCGAGATTACGCGCTGTGGCTGCGCCGCTGTTTTCCGGCATCCGGATCAGCCGGATGCGTGTATCACCCGTCCGTTTCAGATAGGTTTCAATCACCTCTGCAGAATCGTCCGGACTTGCATCATCCACCAGAAGAAGCTCCCAATCCTCAAAACTTTGGGAACGTACGCTGTCCATGGTATTCACTATGAATTCTTTTGCTTTATATACCGGTGTCACTATACTGACTGCCGGTCTGGTCCCTGTTTCCATTTTTTCCTCCGGACGTTGCAAACCTCGCTGCTATATCAAAGGCGTAAAAGATAATAATTCCCGATCTGCTCGGCTGTTGCTTGTGTGATCTCTTCAATTTGATGCAGAGTCGCTTCTTTGATACCACCGGGGAGTATGATTCTGTTTACTCCAAGTCCCAGCGCCGTATGAATGCATTGTCTACCATCAATCATGTCTCCTGTGTCAGGATACGCACCATACAGTATTACATCCCGTGCATCCGGCATATCAAGATCACCATAATTTCCGACTGCCACCATCCAAATATAAATCATCTTCTGATCGTCGGAATAAGTGTCATAAGAAAACGCATTTACATTTTCCTGCCACATGTTGCGGCCATAGACCAGACGAATATTTCCTTTCACACTCCTTGCCTGTGCCATGATCTCCTGCGGTGCCCACAGACAGATTTCTTCCCCGTCCGAACCCTGACAGGCATCCAAAAGCATTGCGGTCTCCTGCCTTATTTCTTTTAAATCCGGCAATGATCGCTTTGGATTTCCAAATGGCCCGCATAAAACGGCTACCAGCACAACCGCTCCGCACACCAGCCATCTTCTATATGGAGCAGCAATTGTCTTTTCTTTGAACGTCCCGTACAATACCGTTCCCCCGCAGGCAATTGCAGCAATCTGAGGTACAATATTCCAAACATAGGGATACTCATAAAAACCAGTCTGGTATATCAATAAAATCGCTGCGGTCGGAGGTAGTATACAAAGCCCCGAAAGAATCGCTGCACTGATCACAAGTTCCTTGCTTTTTCCGTTCGCCTGATCCACAAAAAAATAAACAAGAAGAATTGCCAAAAGTAAAACCGTCCATTTCCCGGTTTCAAAGTATCGCATCAACCCGGATCCTGCTCTCGTCAAAAAACCCATCATGACAACTCCTCCTTCCCGGAAGTCGTTCGCCTTCCTGTAAGCAGATGCAAAATCAGCCACATTGCAAAGGTCACAAAAATGCAAACGCCTAACCCGTAAAGTGTCCAAACCAGACAAATCTCTGCCAGGATCAAAGGTATTGTCAATCTCCAGTTTCTTCTCAGGCAAAGGCTGAACAAATACGGCAAAAGAACTGTACTTCTAAGCGTAGTTCCATGAAATCCCATATGCATAAGACCAAATCCATCAGCCGCCTCACCGCTGTCAGTAATCATCAAAAGGAAAGATACAAGAACCATAAAAAAGACCCTCGAAAAACGATTCTCCGGAAACAGACATCTGGCAATGGAATAATACGCAAAATGTGCCAAAAGAACTACCAATGCCGGCACGAGATGCCATACCAGAAATTCCGGAGATACACCTGCCACAAGACAAAGGTCTGCATAAAGAGTCGGCAGGCATAGAACCTGCAGTCTTTGCGGCATTCCTGCTTGATATGGTGCACCGGTCAAAGGATTATATTCATACAATCTGTCCGTCTCCAAAAAGCTCACGACTGTCTCTAGCGTGATATCCGCTTCCTGAAAAACCCTGCATTGATAAAACACTGCAAACAACTGCCACGCCAACAAAAGCATCCAAATTGCAAAAAATACGATCTCCCGGCGATCCGGATGAATTGCTGAAAATATCGGTCGTGATCCGTTCTTATGATCTTTTTGCTTCTTCCCGATCAGATACCTGATAAAACTGGCAACTGCACAAAAAGCAACCACACAGATAAATAACATCACGAAATATTTGGCTGAAACACAAACAGACCGCCCGCTCACGAATGCCCCTATATGAGCACACTCGGCCAGTCCAATCGTCAAAACCATTCCGGTGATCACCTTGTCTTCCAAGAAGAACCGTTCCCGCCCGGCGGGTCCATACGCGATCCCGATTACCGTTCTTCCCAACAGGTAAAAAGATGGGAAAACGATTATCATTATTAATGCCAGCATTGTTTACCTCACATAAAATCAGGGAGTTGACTCCCTGCATAATCATACCATATAATGTCGCATGATTCCACGAAATTAAGAAAAAATTAAGGTAACCATGCATAAACAGGGATGCATGTCCCTTCGTCCAACCTTCCTGCAAGCAGCAACACGCCGGAGCAACTTGAATCATAAGGATCTCAAAGCATTTATCCACAAAGAAAAAGCAGCTGCGAATGCAGCTGCAGACAGTCACCCGGGGCGTAATATCTTAAAAGTTCATTGTTTCCATATGCCATTCAAACTACATGGATTTTATGTCTAAACGTATTTTATCAGCAATACGGGCTATGTATTCGCTGTTCGTCGGTCTTGACTTTCCTGAATTTGATGAATATCCAAACAATTCACGAAATGTCTCCTCATTTCCTCTCAGCCAGGAGACCTCTATTGCATTTCTGATCGCTCGCTCCACTTTCGGGCCGGTGGTTCTGTAATCCTTTGCAACCGTTGGGTACAGGAGTTTCGTCACAGAACTTACCACCTCCATATCTCTCCCTGAAAGAAGGATCGCATGTCGAAGGTAATGGTATCCTCTCAGATGTGCCGGAACTCCGATATCCAGCATAATGTTTGTGATATACTGTTCCAATTCAAAGTCTTCCAAAGAAGCAATATCCATGTTATGAATTCCCCTTTCATAAGTCGAATGTTGCCCCTTGTATGCGACTGCCAAGATAATTGTAACATACTTGTCGAATAGTGCAACCAAATTCTATCGCGCAAGTTTACATTACTTGACAAATTTCACATATTCTCTCAGCCCAATCGCATCTATTCCGTTTCTTTTGCAATATAAATCGGCCTTTTCTTTACTTCCAGATAGGTTTTTGCAAGATACTGTCCAAGTATCCCCGTGCAGAAAAATTGCACTCCTCCGATCATCAAAACAATACAAGCTGTTGATGCCCAACCAGGAGTCGGATCATCAAAAATCAATTTTCGGATGATGATAAACATAATCATAAAAAACGCAATCGTGCAAAAGAAAGCCCCAACAAAAGCTGTGATTGTCAAAGGTACTGTGGAAAAAGCCGTAATCCCTTCGATCGAGTACAGCAAGAGCTTCCAAAAACTCCATTTTGTCTCGCCCTTCATACGTTCGACATTCTCATACTCGATCCATTTTGTTTCAAAACCGACCCAACCGTAAATCCCTTTTGTAAAACGATTATACTCACTCATTGACAAAATGGCATTCACCATCTGTCGCGTCATCAAGCGATAATCTCTCGCACCATCCATAATCTCTGTTTTTGAAATTCTTTTCATTAGACGGTAAAACAATCGTGCAAATAAACTTCTGATCGCAGGCTCACCCTTTCGGGTTACGCGCCTCGTTGCAACAGAATCATATCCTTCCTCCTCAATCCCCCGGAACATCTCCGGCAACAGCTTCGGCGGATCCTGGAGATCCACATCCATGATCACAACATAATCACCCTTTGCATTCTCAAGACCGGCATACATCGCTGCCTCTTTTCCAAAATTGCGTGAAAAAGAAACATAATGAACCCTTTCATCCTCCTCGCGAAGCTTTTTGATCTCCTGCAAGGTTTTATCTTTCGATCCATCGTCCACATAAAGAATCTCCATCTCGATCTTCTTAGATGAGAAATACGCTTCATTTTTCATTACTTCCCTGTAAAAATCCCGCACACTTTCTTCTTCGTTATAACAGGGACAGATCACTGTTAAAAGCCCCATAAAACCTCTTCCCTGACCGGCACTATCACCGGATCATTTTATCAAATCTGTTCACAGTATACTATTTTCCGGTGACATGTGCAAGTCTCAAAGGTACCAAAATCGTTCTACGATACACGCAAACTCTTTACAAAACAAATGGACTTTTTCCGAAAAATGGGTTATACTAAGAAAAGATGCGATTGAATAATTGACAGCATTCAAAATGATTGAAAACAAATAAGAGCAGATAAATAAAAATGAACAATTTTTTTAACAATACCATCTTTTTTTCCGCAGCGGCTGGTTGGTTGATTGCGCAGATCTTAAAGACCGCAATTCATACTTTCTTTGCAAAACGCTTTGTAGCGGAACGACTGATCGGAAGCGGAGGTATGCCCAGCTCTCATTCCGCAACTGTGTGTGCCTTAGCTACCGCATCCTGTGTGAAATACGGCGCCGGAAGTTTCGAATTTGCAATCTCTCTGATCCTTGCTCTCATCGTTATGTATGATGCTATGGGCGTACGTCGCGAAACCGGGATTCAGGCAAAACTGATCAATGAGATCATGGATGCATTTGAAGATATGGGGCGTGAAGAATTATCCACAGACGAAAAGCTGAAAGAATTCGTAGGTCATACGCCTTTACAGGTACTCGCAGGTGCTATATTAGGGATTCTGATCGCCTGGCTGATCTGCGCAATTATGCCATGACCCGAGGTTGAAACATGAAAACACGTAAAAATTTATTGCTTTTTATGCTCATCATGACTCTTCTCACAGGTTGTAATTCTGACAAGAACACACCTACAGAACCCATACAAACCGACGAGAGCACGGTGCAGCATGCAGATGAATCAGTTACTTCATCCGAAGATAATCAGGCAGATCCAAACCAGCCCCCAAAAGCCGGTATGGTTCGAAGCCTTCTGACAAATGAATGGGTCGATTCGGAGATTGCTTCGCAGCGACCTATTGCAGTTATGACGCCAAATGAAGCACGAGCAATCCCGCACTATAACCTTTCGAAAGCTTCTGTTATCTACGAAGCCAAAGTAGAAGGCCGAATGACCCGAATGATGGCTATTTATGAAGATTGGCATGATCTGAAAAAAATCGGAAATGTACGAAGTCTCAGAAGTTATTTCGCATATTGGGCCTTTGAATGGGATTCCATTATCGTTCACTATGGTGGACCTTATTTTATCTATGATCTGATCAACCAAAAGAACAATACAACCATAGACGGCATTTATGACTCTGCTGCTTTTTTCCGGACGCAGGATCGGGAATCACCACATAATGCTTATGTTTCCGGTTCCGGGATACTAGAAAGCGCCAAAGTCAAAAAACTCCCCTTGGAATATCGCGGTGAAACGGCTGAGCATCATTTTTTGTTTGCTGATACCGACTCGCCAAACACACTTACACAATATGGAGAAAATGCAAAGGAAGCCACCTATATCGACATGACTCAGGCATATCCTGTCACGAGATGTTACTTTAAGTATGATGAATCCACCGGACTTTACTATCGTTACCAATATCTGTCCGGAGGTACGGACGGTCCTCACAAAGATGCTTACAACGACGAACAACTTCACTTCAGCAATATATTGGTTCAACGCATCAAGCAAGAAGATATCGGTAATGGTTATCTTGCAATGCAATGTCACGATACGACGCGTGACGGATGGTTTTTTACCATGGGCCGCGGAATTCATGTAACATGGTCAAAAACCGCCGATTACGACGCCACAAGATTCTATGATGATAACGGAAATGAAATCACGCTTAACACAGGCAAAACCATGATCCTGGTGATTGATGAAACAGATGGATTTGTTTATCATTGAATCTCCTATTATAATAAAAAGCCTTCCTCATGGAAGGCTTTTTATTATTTGATCAATGACAAACGATTTACCGCACTAAATAGTGCTCTGACACATGCACGAGTAATATTGGAACTCACACCCACTCCATAGGTAACTCTTCCCGTCTCACTGTCTAACAGATGTATATATGCCGCTGCTTGTGAATTCGCTCCACTTTGCAATGCATGCTCCTCGTAGTCAAGCACCTTGATCTTGAGGTCAAATTTCTCTCTCAAGCCCCTTTGCACAGCATCAATAGGACCATTTCCAACAGATACGATACTCTCTTCTTTCCCGTGTTCGGTATAAACAAGCGTTACGCGGGTATCGAAATTACCCTCTCCCTCTCCAAGTTCCTCCACTTGAAGTTTTTTGAAATGTAGCGGCTCTTTGCGATCAAGATACTCCGTCTTAAAACACTCCATGATCTGCTCAGGGGCCACCTCCCCTTGTTTCTCGGAAATGCCCTGAATCACATTTGCAAATTCCTTATGCATAGCCTTAGGCAATTTATATCCGTAGTAAGTATCCATAATAAAAGCAACGCCGCCTTTTCCCGATTGGGAATTGATTCGAACGATCGGTTCATATTCTCTTCCAATGTCTGCAGGATCGATGGGCAGATATGGCACTTGCCACGTCTCGCTTCCGCGTTCCTTCATTGCAGTAACGCCTTTATTTATGGCATCCTGATGCGAACCGGAAAAAGCAGTAAATACAAGTTTTCCTGCATATGGGTGTCTGGGATGAATCGGCATCTTCGTGCAACGTTCATATATCTCAATGATCTCATTAATATGCTCTATGTTGAGTTGCGGATCGATCCCCTGTGAAAACATGTTGTATGCAATGTTCAATACATCCACGTTCCCCGTTCTTTCTCCGTTTCCAAAAAGTGTACCTTCCACTCTGTCCGCACCTGCAAGCAATGCAAGCTCCGCGCTTGCTACACCTGTTCCTCTGTCATTATGCGGATGAACGCTAAGTACAATGCAATCTCTGTGTGCAAGGTGCTTATTCATCCATTCTATCTGGTCGGCATAAACATTGGGTGTATTCATTTCAACTGTTGACGGAAGGTTAATGATCACAGGATTCTTTGGATCCGGTCCCCACGTCTTCACAACGGCATTGCATATCTCCAATGCAAAATCAAGTTCTGTTCCCGTAAAACTTTCAGGTGAATACTCCAGTTGGATCAGTCCCGGAAACTTAGCCGCTCTGGCCTTTACCATTTCCGTACCCTTGATTGCAATTTCTGTAATATGCTCCCGATCCATGTGAAAAACCACGTCTCTTTGCAAAGTTGATGTAGAATTATAGATATGTACAATCGCCTGCTTACAGCCCTCAATCGCCTCAAATGTCCGGTCAATCAGTTCCTCCCGGCACTGCGTCAGAACCTGTACCATCACATCATCCGGTATCAATTGCCGTTCCACTAACTGCCTCAAAAAATCAAATTCAATCTGACTCGCTGCAGGAAACCCTATCTCAATTTCCTTAAATCCCAGTTTTACCAGGTACTGAAACATCTCCACTTTTTCTTCTACGACCATAGGATCGATCAGTGCCTGATTTCCATCCCTGAGATCCACACTGCACCATACCGGAGCTTTGGTGATCTCTTTGCCCGGCCATTCTCTTTCCGGATAGTTTATAACAGGATTTTTGCGATATCTTTGATAGTTCAACATCCTTATGTCCTCTTTTCCAGCATTATTAATGAATGAAGATTATTCTCCCAAACCGCTTTCAACAGCATTCACCAACGCCTTAAGCGCTTCTTCCTCATCCTCACCTTCACAGGTAAATGTAATCTCATCGCCGCATTTAATGCAGGCGCCAAGAACACTCAGAACACTCTTTGCATTAGCGGTAGAATTATCCCTGAACGAAAACGTGATCAGCGATTTGAATTGCATTGCTTCCTTGCACAGAATCCCTGCCGGACGAAGGTGCAAACCTGTGGGATTCTTAATGATCACTTTCTGGCTAACCATATTCTCTCCCTCCATCAAAATGATATGTTTTCTATAACCGTTTTAATGCCTGTAGTCCTACTTAAATTATAGCATTTGTGCCATCCTGCAACAAGCCTTTTTCGCTATTCCTTACGTGAAATCTCAGCCGATACCGTTCCGATATCACGAATCTCAATGTTTTCACCCAGATTCACCTGAACAGGTAATTCACGATGTCCGGGTGACAGTTCCGTAATACCATTGTTCTTCATCCATTCAGTGACATCCACAATCCCGAACAGACTTGCAGGTCTTACTTCATTGACCTCGTCACTCAGGCCAAAAATCTTAATCGTCACAGTATTAGCTTCTTCCCCATCGGAAGGCTTTATCTCGAATCCCTCCGGCACATTGGTAAAGGATATCTTATTAAGAGGGATTTCCATCGTCCTTTCTCTTTCCGGTTTGATCTTTACTGTAATATGAATAAAGCCGTTAAATCCTTTATCTGCAATTTTAAGATCTCCCAGATAACCTTTTACATTAATCGTGAATTTCTCGTCCGTCTGTTTATCCGTGATATCTATCTCCGAAGCCGGAATTTCCAATTTCCCGGTATTATTCAGTACGGTCGCTGTTCCAGCAACCAGAACCTTATCCACATCGATTTCCGTATCCACCACACGGTATCCATCGCGAGGTTTTCCTGACGGTTTAGCAATAATCGGAATTTCCTTAGTAGGAAGTATCTTTGCTTTTAATTGGACGTGATCCACACTCATCGTGATTTTGTCCATATCGAGGAATTGCCCTGATTTATCTTTCAGGCGAAGTGCCACACTTGCCGAACACTCCCCCGTTTCACCGGATACATCCATTTCAGCATATGCTTCCTGAACCTCATCTACGACAGATTGCGGTCCGCTGATTGTAACCTGTGTCTGATCAGAAACCTTTGATTCGATCCAATATCCTTCCGCAACCTCACCACTCGTCTGCGGATTCACCGCAACTTTTTTAGTAACCAGCGGTTCTACATTCAGCATAACCACGTCATGGTCAAATTCAAAAGAAATCTCCGAATACTTATTTTGAGTATAGCAGGTAATTGCAATCGTATTAATGTCCGTTAATTTTGCGACATCAGCTTCCGCAACAATATCATTCGCCCTGAGCGTTTGGAAAACACTGGTCGGGGCAGTCACGTTCACACGCACAGTATCCGTATTGTTTATTACCTCATAGAATTTATTCTGTTCTTCAAAAAGAGAGGTATTAACCAAATGAACCGGAATATTATAATATGGCCTCGTGTCCTTTGGGTCTCCTACCTGGGCGACAATGAACCAAATGATGAATGCCAAAAGAACGGAAATCAATTTCAAACCCAGATTATGCAGGAGCCTGTTTTTCAAAGCTTTGAGTTTCACCTTCATTACTTTGCCTTGCTCCTTCCCTTCCAAATATGCTTGCTCTTTGTACTATCATCATTTACTTCCGGCATCATATATTGATGCAGCAGACTCTTAAGATTCTCCTGACTGAGATTCCGCTTTAATTTACCTTCAATCGCTGCACTGATCTTTCCCGTTTCCTCCGATACGACGATCGCTAAAGAATCCGTCTCTTCGGAAAGCCCGACCGCTGCGCGGTGCCTCGTTCCAAGCTCCTTACTCAACCCTAAGTCCGTAGATACCGGCAAAATACAGGTTGCAGAAGCGACCCTATCTCCTATAATAATTACAGCCCCGTCATGCAAAGGTGTGTTTTTCTCGAAGATATTGATGAGCAGCTGACTCGTGATGATCGCATCCACATCGATACCGGTACGCACATACTCACGCAATGATTCCGATCTCTCAAATACTACTAAAGCTCCTGTTTTTACTCTGCTCATCTCTATACAAGCCTTGGCAATTTCATTAATGCTTCTCTCAGTCAGTGTTCCGCCCGTAGCACGTCTTCTGCTGTCAAAAGGAAACTTACCCGTAAAATCCATAAACAGATTCTTATTGCCAAGCTCCTCCAACGCTTTTCGAAGTTCCGGCTGCAACACGATGATCAACGCTGTCACCGCAAAACCAAGCACTTTTTCGCCGATCCAAAGAATTGTCTTCATCTCCATGAAAACAGCGATCAGCATAAATCCGCCAATCACAATAAGACCCTTAAGCAATGCCCATGCCCGGGTCGTTTTCATCCACGCAAGAATATAGTACACAAGAACCGCAATGGCCATCACCTCAAGGAAATCACCCAGGTCCATATTGGTACTATAATTCTTGAAGCTATGCAGATAATCCTTCACTCTTTCGACATATTGCATGAATTAAAACAGCTCCTCGTAGTCCTCTGTCTCCTCCGATGTCCGGTCTTCGTCAAACTCACCCTCGATATACTGTTCATCATCAAACTGCTCGTTACCGACTTTCATACCCTGGGTATTGTAACTGCTCTGTCTGTACTGGAAAGTCTCCTGCGGTCTTGCCGTACGTTCGGTTGAAATCGCTCTGGTATTTCCAAAATCGGCTCCATCAGAAGACTTCGCTTCTGACTTACGTCTGTCTCGATCCGATCTGTTTTTACCACCAAACAATGAAGATTTCTTTTTTGAAGATTTTGCCTGAGACTGGGTATAGTCAGTCTCTTCGGCCTCTTCATATTCCTGTGCCTCATCGTAATCAGTAAATTCCTGTTCGTCCGTTACCGCTGCAAAACTTTGTGTATTTGTGTTAATTCTTTTCACAGTCTTAGTCGGTGCCGTCACACTGAGCTTTGGTACAACTTTCACATAGTAGTAATACTCATCATCTTCAAATTGAACTTTTTCCGTCCTCGCATAATCCACAAAAAACCGGAAAAACTGTATCACCATGGCAACAAGAACTGCTAAAATAGATCCAAAGATCGCAGACCCAAGAGAAAGTTCAATATCATACTTAAAGTCTCCGATCAACAAACCGATCAGATTGACCATAACGCCTGCCACTATAGCTATCGTCCACGCATGTTCCACCGCAAGTCTTCTGATTGCATATACAACAATCACAGTCAGCGCAAATGAAAGTGCGATCACAAACATTGTGCGATCACTCAGAAGCCTCTCAATAAGATATCTGATTTTGTCAATCAAAAGAACGCTTCCTTCTTCCGCTTTCATCGAAACAATCGTGGGCGCGCATTCAATGATCGTCCCAAGAATATAATACACCAAAACACCGCAAAACACAGAAACGGCGGACAGCGGACCACATATGAGTCCGACAGCGATCGGAACAAGATACGGAATTTTAAGTGCGAACAAAAGCGGTGTCAGAACTACTACATACGAATCCTTCGGTGCAAATCTAAACAGCAGAAGGAACAATAGTAGATAGACCAATACCCCTACGATCATGATTTCCAGCGATGCTGCGAACATATGTCCGACGCTAAATGCCGCACACACGAATGCAAGGAATCCTGCCGGCAGGAAAGTACATGCCAAAGACAGAATCATAACTATCGCAATATTATCAAGCTTCGGCATATAACCCATCATTGTGTTGACACCGTTCAAAGCAATAAATGCAATCATGAATTTTAAGATCGGTATGATCAACACATTGTTCAACCTGTAAAACTTTTTGATTTTTTCTCTACATTCCAATAAAAGAGTCATCTCTTCCTCCCATCAAGAGCTCAGCTCTTGTTATCCTGATAAAAAGCGCTCAGCTTTTTCAGATTTTGATAAAAATTCTTTAGGCTTTTCTTAGCAGCATGAAACTTCCACGCACTGAGCAGATAGCTGAAAGCCGCGCAGGATCCAACCATTATCGCGTAACTGACCAAAACCTTTTGCAAAAAGAATTCTTTCAGGTCTATCTGGTAAATGTTTTGTAAAAGCTCCTCATAGTGAAACAGGATATACATTACAAAACAGAGCAAAAAAGCAATCGTCGCTGCTACAATCGATTTCATCACCTGCAGAATAATATAATCCCCTCTGAAATAACTGTCAATATTTCTGTACTTATCTTCATCCCGCTTTTCATAGGATGCCAGTTTTGTCATCAAGATGACTTTTTCTTCATTGATCATGACTGATTCTCCAAATCCAAATATCTTATCCCGCTTTACTCATTTTGCAGAAAACGCATTCTCGCACTACCCGAACTATGCAGATTTGAGTCCGTATTCTGTCTGTTCGACCTGATATAATTTCCAGCAGCTGCACGGAATTTGTCGGCGCATTCGTTACACAGTCTGCCCGAACGTATGGGGGCACCACAGCTTTCACAACCGAGTGAAATCGCAGAATCCTCAGTCAGCTGAAGGCGCTCCTCACGGAGCCATTTCTGGATCCATGTAGACTGTACATCGCATGCTTCGGCAACCTCCGTCATGGATGCACCCTTGTTTTCGTTGATGTATTGTTTGACTTCCTGGAACTTCTTTTCCATCTCTTCACGGCAGATCGGGCAAAGCTTATCACCCGTCACATAATTAAACAGCTTACCGCATCTTTTACATGCCTGTGCGTTCAATGCCATATTACCACTCCTCGCTTCCTGCCAATGTGGCTACATAAATCTCCTCCGTTCCACTTTCCAACAGTGCCTCCGCAGCTTCATCCGCAGTAGCACCCGTCGTATATATATCGTCAATTAACACAATCGACTTTAATTTTACATCATTTTTCCTGACAAGAAAAGCCCTTTTCAAATTATTTTGTCTTTCTTTCGGATTTTGATTCTTCAAAGGTGCAGTATTTCGCACCCGGAAAAGGATTTTATCATATACCGGAATGTTCAGTTTTTGTCCTATCACATCCGCCAAAACCTTTGCCTGATTGTATCCGCGCATTGCCATTCTCTTTTTGTGAAGAGGAATCGGTATCAGTCCCTGCGGATCTGCACTCCGGATAAAATCTCCCAAAAAATCAGCCATCTGCTCTCCGAAGTATTCTCCATATTCCCTTCTTCCGCCATATTTAAACCTGTAAATACTTGCTGCTACACTCTTATACTCATACAACGACCTGGCTCTGATAAACGCATGCTGCCTCTGTTCTTTGCATTGTACACATAATTCACCCTCATAGGCAAGATGTTTTCCGCACACCATACACCAGGGTGCTCTGACCGGTTTCAGCTTTTTCATGCAATTCAAACATATTTTTTCTCTGTACGGCACTACAATGCCATCACATACCGGGCATCGAAGCGGAAAAAGAAGTTGCAAAAGTCCCTTCCCCCAGGTGATTCTCTGTCTTTGTTCCAACTAGACTTTTTCCTCCCTTTGATCCATCTCAAGAAGTCGCTGCGTAAGCGCGGTATATCTTGTATTTTCTTTTACATTTTCGATCATCTCTCGTACTGTTTCACTCTTTCCCAGTATCGTCACACAATTTTTCGCTCTTGTAATAGCAGTATACAAAAGATTTCTGTTAAACAACAGCTTAGAGCCTCCCATAAGAGGCAAAATTACCGCCGGATACTCACTCCCCTGTGATTTATGAATGGTGACCGCATAACACAGTTCAAGCTCATCGAGTTCCGCGAACGGATAAGTTACATGTTTGTGCTCATCAAATTCTACCATCAGAGATGCCTCTCTCTCATCAATCGAGACAATTCTTCCCATATCTCCGTTGAAAACTCCCATTCCCCGATCGATCACAATATTATACTTTCCGACGATCTCCCACTCTATTTGATAATTGTTTCGGATTTGCATCACCTTATCGCCGACACGAAAAATCGTTTCTCCAGAAATATGTTCTTCTTTTGATGCATCCGGAGGATTCAGATATTTTTGCAAAATCGCATTCAATGTTTCACAACCCAACGGACCTTTTCGTGTCGGTGTAAGCACCTGAATATCAAAAGGAGTCGCTTTCACATAATCAGGGAGCTTATCTTTGATCAATTGAATCATATGTTTGTAAATGACATTCGTGTCAGATCTTTCCAGCATGAAAAAATCTTTGGAATGATTATCCAGAGAAATCGGTTGTCCGGAATTGATGCGATGCGCATTCAATACAATATCGCTTTGCATATCCTGACGGAATATCTTTCGCAGAACTACTGTCGGAAAGCAGTTACTGTTCATGATGTCCCGCAGGACCTGCCCCGGTCCGACACTCGGCAACTGATCCACATCTCCCACAAGAATGAGTCTGGTCCCCGGTACGATAGCTTTTAACAGTGCCTGGAAAAGGCGAATATCAACCATGGACATCTCATCAATGATGATGACATCTGCTTCTAACGGGTTATCCTCATTCCGTTCAAACATGACACGTACATCATCTTCGTCCGAAAGTGCGCTGTTTATTTCCAACAGCCTGTGGATGGTTCTCGCCTCCATTCCGGTTGTCTCCGTCATTCTCTTGGCAGCACGTCCGGTCGGCGCTGCCAGAAGAATATCAAGCCCCTCCCTTTCAAAATAACGAATGATCATATTAATTGCGGTAGTCTTCCCTGTTCCGGGACCTCCCGAAAGGATAAACAAGCCATTTCGAATGCATTCTCTGACTGCTCCTATCTGCAGTTCATCCAGTTCCAATCCCTGTTCTGACGCCAATCGCTTGAGATATTTATCAAGCGCCACCTCCGCAGCAGGCGTTCGCCGTTCCTCCAAAACCACATTCAACTCATGAAGTCTTTTTGCACAATTCAGCTCTGCATAGTAATACACCGGGTTAAACGCACAATCGCTTTTCACAATCAGCTTCCTGTCCATAACCATATTGGTTATATGTTCGGAAATTCCTCCCTCAGGGACTCCGAGAAGCTGTGCGGCGCGCTGTTCCAAAACTGTCACCGGAAGATATACATGTCCTTCAAGGACCGCCTGTTGTAAAATATAAAGCACACCGCACCGAATTCTGAAATCCGAATCCGTATGAATCCCTACTCTTCCCGCTATCTCATCCGCAATACGAAACCCTACTCCACGGATATCTTCCGCAAGTCTGTACGGATTCTCGCGAAGAATCTGGTAAAGCTGCGCTCCGTATTTATCATAAATTCTGACTGCAAGCGCGTTTGAAATCCCGAATCCGGCCAAGTAGACCATCGCCTCGCGAAGATCCTTCTTCTCTTCCATCTGTATCCCAATCTCTTGTGCCTTCTTCAGACTGATTCCTTTGACACGTGAAAGAAGTTCAGGTTCCTCCTCGATCACCCGAAGCGTATCATCCCCAAACATCTTCACTATTCTGGATGCAAGCGCTGCTCCGATTCCTTTGACCGCTCCCGCTGCAAGATATCTTTCGATCGCCGCCGAATCCGACGGAGGAACAGTCTTATACTCTCTGATACGCAACTGTTTCCCATAACTGGGATGTACCTCATATTCTCCATGAGCCTCAATACTCTCGCCCTGTGTAATGCCCGGACAGGAACCTACACAGACCAATTCGTCCCCCTCGGAAGACAGACGCAGCACGGTGTATCCGTTTTCCTTATTTTGAAACAGAATCTGTTCCACATACCCTTTGATGCTTTCCATAAAATCTCCCTAAAATCTGTACCGTGTGATCTTCGGCGAACCCCGAAATAGAAAAAAGAAAAATGAAAAGGGGCCCCTTAGATGATCGGAGCCCCATCCGTTTAGGCATCTTTATCTGTCGTTTCATCGGTCGGCAAATTCAAACTGCCTGTGAGATCCGGTGCCGAACCGTAATTTCGTTTCATTTGTTCGAACAACATCTGTGCAAGTCCAAGACTGTTTGTCTGCGTGGAATCCTCAGCTATTTTTTGAATATAACGATCCTCAAAAAATTCCAGCATTGTATTTTTATCACTCCCGTCTGCCGGGTGTACGGTTTTTTGCATCTCTTTAAATACCTGTTCCAAAAAATAGGCTTCAAACTGCTTGCATGCATCCATGAGCTTTTCATCCTGCACGCCGTCATAATTATCCCGAAGAGTTTCCTCAACCTTGGAAGTTTTCGCTATATTGGAATACAGATCACTATAAGAGGAAGTCAGATTGGATATATCCATATACTTCTCCTTCCCATTCGTCCTACAGTGAGACGAAACTTTACGTACTTATACTACATCACCTTATCTGCGAAGATTATTTGCCTGCTGCATCATCTCATCCGATGCCGTGATCGCCTTGGAATTCATCTCATATGCTCTCTGCGCCACAATCATATTCACCATCTCGTCAACCACCTGAACATTTGATCCTTCCAAATACCCCTGTATCACATTGGTTTTCTCAACATAGGTATTTGTGGATTCATTGATCGCCTGCCCGCTGGCAATTGTCTCTTTATAACGGCTCTCTCCCAGTTTTTCCAGTCCGTTCGGATTGTTGAACTGAAATACTCCGATACGGATTCCCATCGGCTGCGGATTGTTCTTATCATCCGGATAACACAGTTCACCGTTCTGATTTACCTCAATCTGGCTCACAATATAATTCTGATCGAGAATGATCGGATTTCCGTTCGAATCAAGTACAGGCAAACCTTCGGATGTTGCAAGCATATTACCGCCATTATCCGCCAGCGTAAAATGGAAATCGCCGTTTTTCGTATAATAGGTTTCCCCGTCCGCTCCACGTAGCGCAAAAAAGCCTTTTCCATCCAATGCAAATGCCGTATCACTCTCGCTTGCGAGAAAGCTCCCCGTCTTAAATATTGTACTGACAGCAGCATTTCTCACACCCAATCCGACCTGTGCACTTCCGGGCTTGTTCTCGCCGTTTGCCGAGGTAGTCTTTGTCTGGATATTCTGATACAAGAGGCTCTTAAACTCATTGACCTGCGTTTTATAACCTGTTGTATTCACGTTCGCCAGATTATTAGCAATGGTATCCACATTGTTCTGCTGTGCGATCATCCCTGTCGCTGCAGTCCATAAACTTCTTACCATAACTGCCTCCTTCCTATCATCACAGCACGTTTACTTACTGGATCTTACCAAGCTGACTGACCGCAATACCAAGAGATTCATCATATGTCTGAATGATCTTCTGATTGCTCTCATATGCTCTTGTGATACTGATCAAGTTGACCATTTCCGACACAGGCGTCACATTCGCCATTTCCAGATAACCGGAATAGATCGTCGCATTCGCATTGCTCATCTGTGCTCCCTCAATCGGCCTAAAATATGTCTCCCCATATTTCTCGAGATAATTGTAATCAGCAAAATCCGCAACCTGAATCTGTGCAACTGCCTGACCGTCCTGATAAATGGTTCCGGATTGATCAATCGCCGAATCCTTTAAAGTATCCAGATGTATATGTCTGTTTTGTGTATCAAGTACGAAATCTCCATCCTGATTTACCAGATAGCCCTCTTTATTCAATGTAAACTGTCCGGCTCTGGTATAAAGCGTTGTGGTATCTCCGGCCTTGTTGGTAAACTCAACCGCAAAAAAGCCATCTCCCGAAAGCGCAAGATCATAGGTGTTCTCCGTAATCCTGAAAGACCCCTGCGAAAAATCGGTATAATTCTCTCCGATCCTTACACCGGGATTGTTAATACCTACACGACGCACATTCATCTCGCCGACAGAGGCGTCCTTGATCTTTACCGTCAGAATATCATCGAAAGACTGGCTCGTTGAGCCTTCTTTCTTAAACCCTACCGTTGTTGCATTTGCCAGATTATTCGTCAGGATATCCATGCGCTTTTGCTCATTGATCATTCCTGTATGCGCAACATACAAACCTTTTAACATAGAATCCGCCCTTCTGCCGCATATTTGCAGCTGTTCCTGCGATACCACTCAAGGTTCCGATCCGATAAGGACATTCCCTTTTTACCTGCATTTTCATAAACCGGTCATCAAACAAAGACATCTTCCATCAGCTACATTCATCAGGCTTCCCGGTAATCCGAAAGAAACTCTACATATTTACCGGTACCGATCGCTACAGCTGTCATAGGATCCTCCGCTGTCATACAATTAATACCGGTTCTCTCCGAAATAAGCTCTTCAAGCCCCCGCAGAAGGCTTCCGCCACCAGTAAGAACAATGCCGCGGTCCGCTATATCTGCTGCCAGTTCCGGAGGAGTCTTCTCCAGTACACTGTGGATTGTCTCTACGATCTGTGCCGTTGTTTCCTTGAGCGCTTCTTCCATCTCTTCGGAAGAAACACTTACGGTTTTGGGAAGTCCTGTCACGAGATTACGGCCCCTTACATCCATATAATCCGGCTCCGGTCTCTTATAGCAGGAACCGATTTTGATCTTCATATCCTCTGCTGTTCTTTCACCAATCAAAAGATTGTGCTTCTTTCGCATATAACGCACGATCGCTTCGTCAAAATCATCCCCGGCGATCTTAATGGACGCACTTACGACCGTTCCGCCTAAAGAAATGACAGCAATGTCGGAAGTTCCGCCTCCAATGTCCACGATCATATTTCCGCATGGCTTCGAAATGTCGATTCCTGCCCCGATTGCCGCAGCAATGGGCTCCTCGATAATGGAAACCTCCTTTGCCCCGGTTTGATAAGTTGCATCCTCAACCGCCTTCTTTTCAACTTCCGTCACTCCGCTGGGTACACATACCGCAATACGCGGACGTCGGAAAGTCTTCTTACCAAGTGCTTTTTGAATAAAATACTTCATCATCTTTTCTGTAACGGTGTAATCCGAGATAACTCCCTGACGTAGGGGACGTACCGCTACAATATTGCCGGGCGTTCTTCCCAACATGAGTCTCGCATCTTCGCCAATCGCCTTGATCTTATTTGTATCACGATCAAACGCAACCACTGAGGGCTCTTTCAGCACGACACCCTTTCCTCTGATGTATACCAGAATGCTTGCTGTTCCAAGGTCAATACCGATATCTGTGCCTTGCATGTCCTAACTCCTTCCCCGGATTCGTCTTCCGGTCCTCTATTCCTGTGGTGTCAGCGATAAATTCGCTGCACGATGACATCAAAATACCGGCAAGGAGTCAGTTCCCCTCACCGTTTTATCCGAATTCACATAATCATACGAAATACATTATATATGAATCACATGGATTTTCATAGGGGAACATGAAAAATTTTTCAAATTTTTAAGATTTGAAATCGAAAACGCAGTCTCCAAAACGGATCCATCCGCCTCAGAAACCGCGTCCATGCTTCATCTCTAACTAAGCATTATATCGGCTATTTCCCCTAAAACTTTAGGCTTTACCGGATAACAAAACACAAAATTTGTCGAATCCGCTTCGTACAATGCCATATTCGCATCCACGATACACTCGTGCCCTTGAAATATTACCCCCTCTGCGTATGCGTTCCCCGCGAACGGCCGCCCGCATTCCTGCGAAATCCGTGCCCTCCTTCAGCGCCATACGCACCATGCTTTCCGCCTGACCGATGCCCTTTTCTTTGCATGCGTTCAAAAGAGTGATCACCCGCTGCACGGCGTTTTCTCATCTCAGCGTAGCAATTATCGCACATGCGTGAAGTGCTCGAAAGTTCAATCGGCGCACCGCAAAATTGACATTTACGGATATATTCATGCTTATCCTTGGACAAAAGGCGCATGATCGTATCCTCTGTCTTTGCCCTTTCCTTATCAAGCCGCTCCTGCTCAATCACTTTCCCCATGCGAACCGAAAACTGATAATACAGATCCAGGAGTTTATAATATGTCTCATACTTGTGCAGTCCTATATCCGTACACATCATTAACGCCGGAAAATGAAGGCTTACATCCGCAGTATATGTCTTGCAATAATAAAGCCACAATTCAACGATATCCCGGTTTTTGATGTCGATGGAACAGGTCAGCATTCTGTACAAAAGATGCTTATCGTCAAATCCATCGATCTCTTTACGATCCTTATACGCTCGATCATATAAAAACAAAACTTCTTCTATACTGATTTTCTCGAAGGGCGGCTGTGTCTCCACAGATTTCCAAATCTTTAAGATGGCATCCAGCGGCTCATCCATATCCAAAAGTACTTGTGGGAAACCAAGGCTCACACTCTCCACCTCTGAATCCGGTTTTATGAAATTCTCACGTATAAATTCCAGACTCTCATCATCAACAGCCGTGATGTATCCCGTATCGTAAATTCCAAACCGCCCTGCCCTTCCGGCTATCTGATGGATCGATTCCACTGTAAGAGGGCCTGTTTCACGTCCGTCAAACTTCACTGTCTGCGCAAATACGATCCGGCGCACCGGGAGATTCAATCCCATACCGATTGCATCCGTCGATACCACTACCCTCGTCTCATGCGTAGAGAACAAATGGATCTGCCTTCTGCGGATCTCGGGCGGAAGACTTCCATAGATCACGCTTGCCCTGATTCCATCGCGTTCAAGACGCCCTGCAATATCCAAAACCGCACGTTTGGAAAATGCAATAATCGCATCTCCATCCTGTACATCATCCGGAAAAGCAGCCGGTACATCTTCGCATACCAGCTTCGTCTTACGTTCATAAACATGTGTCTCCTCTGTATCGCCACAAAGCGAAATCAGATGCTTTACCACCTTCTCCGCCGCAGGACTCATACAGATATGAATCTCTTTCGCCTGTACACCAAGAATTGCCCTTGTCCAGGAATGCCCCCTGTCAGGATCAGTGATCATCTGTGCCTCATCGATCACAGCGATATCAATCTCCTGGTCAATATCAAGCATCTCTATCGTAGAAGAGATAATTCGGCTGTTTTCCTCGTAGATCCGCTCCTCGCCCGTCAACATCGTACAGGGAATCCCTGCATCGTTCATCTTTTCATAAACCTCAAGTGCCAACAATCTGAGCGGTCCCAAATACACACCATTTTGTGCCGTTTTCAGTCTTTCCAGCGCCTGATAGGTTTTTCCGCAATTGGTAGGTCCTATATGCAGAATAAAATGTCTTTGCATCTCCTGTGCTTTCGGAAATTCTGTCTCCGGTCTCATCGGTACCATCCCGATAATCTGGCTTCGGATCCCGTTCTCTGCACTGTTTTTTGCCAAGTTTTTCAAGGAATGCTGGCAAATTTCATACGGATATTCCTCACGAACAAACTCCAGAAATTTTGCTGTGATCAGTTCCTGTTCCTCCGGCTTCATCCCCAAAAGATCGAGGCGAACCAGTTCTGGAATCATCAAATCACGAAGCTTCATAATTGCATACTGGTTGTCCGCCTTAAACGTGTAGTAAGCCATACTGCGCACCATCCGGTGATATTCCTCGATATGCGCCTGACTGGTCTTTGAATTTCTGCATGCCTTCATCTCACGATAGAGTCGATCCATGCGTTCCTCGTAGGTCTTTTTTCCGTCGTTATTCTTTTTTTTCATCTCCTTGGCACAATCCCTATATTGCATGAAATAGAACTGCGCCAGTTTTTCATTCTGTACCATATCAGCTCCAAAATTAATAAACGAGTACATCAGTCGCAAAATAACCAAACAAATACAATGCATGCCGGTCCGGTTATATAAGAACCAATGTACTCGCGCATTTTAATTAAAAAACATCTGATGACACGAGTTGCTTTACCATCTTGTAGCTCTCGCACACTATATCATCATTATAATTGAATGAAAAGCTTTTCGTCAATTGTCAAAATCAACGTAAGTAACATTTGTGAATGCATCCTCTGCCTGTTCTACACCCTCGGGAACTGTAAAACCGGATGGTAACATTGCATTTTCAAAAGCCTGGCTGTCAATCAGCGTCACGTGCCCGGGAATCTCAATTCTATGAATAATCGATGAAGCGAATACACCCATAGTGATCTTCTGAGCATTTTCCGTAATACTAACCTTTTCAATAGTAGTCCCGTTGAACGCATTGTAAAGTCTGACATCTATGTCACTGTTTAATACGATCTCACCGACTGTTACTTTGCCGAAAGCTTCACTTCCAATCGAAGTACCCTCTTCTATAACATATTTTGAACTCTGCACATCGGATGCCCAAAAGGCTTTTTGACCAATCTTCGTGATCCCCTTTCCAAGTGCAAATCCGTTTGACGACTTTGTTGCAAAAAATGCCTCATCACCTACTGTCGTCACTTGGTCCGGTATTTTCAGTTCGTTGATCGTCGTCCATTTAAACAGTTGGGCCGGTATCTTGGTCACCTCATCCGAAAAGCTGACTTTACCGATGACGGAATACCCAAACGGATTCTCCCCTACGGATTTCACATCGTTCATTACAATTTCTTTGATTTCGATATTTCCGAATGCAGCTCGTCCAACCGTCATTTCCTCTTCCAGCACTACTTTTGCGAACTCCGGTTTTGCATATGTAAACGCGTATTCGCCGACTGTTAATCCCTTCGTTCCTATCGTAAAGTTTTCAGGAAGTTGCGCATCATAAAATGCGGATTTCTGTATTTCCGTTATTTGCTCCGGCATCACGAATTCCATAATGTCTGCTTTTTTAAATGCTTCCTTCGGAATCACTGTCACACCATCCGATATCATCAGTTTTCCAATGGTCGCACCACTAAACGCACTGGTTAGCACGACATTCTCCGTACTGCTTAACACCACCTCTTCAAGCACCACATTATTAAAAGCGCCGTTTTCTATGGTTGTTCCTTTTGTTATCACAATGCTTGAAGCATTCAAAGTAGAATTACTAAAAGCTGCCGCTCCGATCTTTTTGATACAGTTGCCGATCTCAAATTCCTTGGGAAGCTTGGCAGAAGTAAATGCCCTGCCGCAAATCTCGGTCACACTGTCCGGCAGTGTGATCTTTTTGATCACAACATTTGAAAACAGATAATCCGGTATCACGGTTACGCCATCTTCGACGATCACCTCATCGATTCTCGAGCCATCCATAGGACTCTTGCCATCATTATATTTCATTCCGTCATTTTCGATGATCAACGTTTTGATGTGACAGTTTTCATAAGGGTTGTCCGTTCTAAGATCGGTATCTTTATTAAATGTCACCGTATCAAAAACCGTACCGTAGCCTTTTTCCAACCGGAAGACATCCGGATCCCAATGCGTTTCTTTCTGAACGGAATAATTGGTATCCTTATACGTTTCATAGCCTGACTTACTGATCGTCAATGTATATGCTCCCTGCGCTGACAACGTATCATCCGATGCGCCGATATTGGAACCTCTAAACCAGGCAAACTCATAATATCCGTTTTTGTCCGTGACGGTCGTAAATTCTGTCGTGTTATAAGTACTGTTTCTCTTTAGTTTAACCGTTGCACCCTGAAGAGGTTTATCATTCTTATCATTGTCATCATAATCCTCCTCATAAACATATCCTCCCTTGCTTGCCGAACTTAAATCCACAAGGGACAAAACATCGATCTTAGCAATATCCGCATCATATGTCAGCTCATAGTTTTTCCAACTAGTTTTGGCAACAAATCTCACCTGTGCATCCAATCTGATCTGCACTTTCATAGAAAGTTCAAAATCACCCGTCATTGTGACATATGCATCGCCGAATCTTGTCGAATTCCCATGCTGATAATTGCAGATATTAATCTGTCCGTTCGCCTTCAGTTTCAGATACGGTCCTACTGTAGCCTTGAACAGGAACGGCATAATTCCGAAAATCATAACACCGGCGCCCCATCCCAGCCCGGTAAACTGTTCTGCCGTGCCCTCAGCCTGAATGGTAACTTCCTTCTCCGGATTACCACTGTCCGACTTTGTCTTTTGTCTGACATTGTACAGATTCAAATGATACTTTTCACCGCTTCCGCCCGCATTTATCACATAATTCTGCGTTCCTGTGTTCTGATAAACCGTGCCATGCTTTCCTTTGAAATTTTCTTCCTGTACATTAAGTCCCTTCTTAACATAGGCGGTTTCCTTATATTCCACGGATGCATCAATTTTCAGTTCTCCCTGCATGTCCAGAATCAAAGGTACTACGATGATCGGATTGATCTTCATAACAATTGATTCTTGTGCAATGGTTGTCATTCCGCTGGTCCACCCACCTGTATGGAAACCTACCGCACCAAGAATTAATGTATTTTCCGTGTCCACTCCTTCCAATTCTTTTATGATCCCGAACAAAAGTCCTTCTCTTTTGTTATCAAATGTATAGTTTGAATTGCTTAAATCAATCTTACCCATATCCGATAAATCTTGCGTCGTGTTCTCTGCCAGTCCCGAACCGAACGACACCTTTACGCGGTCACTTTCCGTGTACTCCAAAGTAGAGATCACCTGCTTCGGAAGCTTGGAATTTGAAGGCCACTCTACATCAAACACAGTCCCTATATTGCTGATATTGATGCTGCCCTCCAGATTGATCCTGTCATGCTCCGTATCTTTGTTACCATCTTTGTCGAATACTATAATATCTGTACTTAAATCAATACTTTTCAAATCGCCTGAAATTTGCACTTTAGGCGAAATTTTCGCCAGGTTTTGGTACTGCAGTCCGGGTCTTTCCACTGTTTGTCCGGGTTTCGATACAGCTGTCAATACATCAGGTTCCTCTCCCTTTTCATCTGCACCTGCATATGGATTGTAAACAAATGCAACAGGGTCATTTATATCAAATTCACTGCTCTCAAACGCAAAGTCACCTTCTATCATATCCATCCAACTGGCTGATAAAGTATGGATGACTTCGAATTTTGCCGCATCATATCCTGTCACATATTCATCACTATAGCGGTCATCATGGGACAGGTAAATCTGTGAAAAGCCCGCAACAAAATAATCATTCTCCGGAATAAAAATGATATCTCCCTGCTTAATCGCCCCTGACTTGATATGTCCCAAAAGCGGATTCGTCTCTTTGACCAGTATACAAATCTCATCATCACTTGTATCTTCCGTTCCCTGATCATCCCTCCACAGCGTAATGATCTGATCATAGATTTCCTTTACTTCCTGTAATTGCTTATCATCTTCCACATTGAACGCAACAACATTGTCTGCCAGCTTGATCTCCGTGCAATTTCTTCTGACAAGCACTTCCTTCAGATACTCTTCACCCTTCGCTGTCTTTGCTATAATATCTATATAATTCGTACCGATATCAAGCGGAATCTCATCGATCGACCACTGTGTTGTTCCGTTTACCGTATATTTCTTTTTGGTTTCGTCAGACGAACTGTAAACCTTGCAGCTGACCTCTGCAATCTCATCGTCACAATGAACCATTCCCTGTAAGGTAATCTTCTCCAAATCCGTACTGATGTAATCCTCCGTTTCAAAACCTTCAACACTGATCACAGCCGATCCGTCCAGATAATCATGCTTCTCGTCATCGTCCTGATCCATCAAATCTGCATATGTCGTAATAAAGCTTTTTATCATCGTAACAGCTTCTGCACGTGTTGCCGAAGCAGTCGGATCTATAATGGCACCTTTTCCTTTCATGATACCATAATACACAGCCCATTCCATATATGGGACAGCCCATGAGCTCACTTTATCCGCATCCTCGAATACACTCAGATCCCCCCGGCCTGATGTCTCATACTTCAAATAATTCTTTGCGTAACTGCATAAAACCGTAGCGATCTCCTCGCGTGTAATCTTACTGTATGTATCAAAAATCGCACCTTTCCCGGCTACAATACCATTATCGGCAGCCCAGCTGATCGCTTTTGCAAACCAGTCTTCTTCGTGTACATCAGAAAATTTATCATTAAACTCCGTCTCCGGCTTTCCTTCCTTGCTGTACAAGATCTGTACAAACTCAGAACGGGTAATCCCGCTATTCGGATCAAAGATCACCAAACCGTTTTCATCTCTACCTTTCCCCGCTACAATATTATTTTCCAACGCATAACTTACGTACGGATAATACCAGTCTGTCGGGAAAACGTCCGCAAAAGGATTTTGTATATCTTCATTCTGCGGTCCCTCAGCAAAAACGACTATCGGATCGGCTCCGATAAACTGAAAAATCATAGCAACCGTCAATAAATACGCGAGCAATTTGCATTTGAATTTTCTCATTTTTTTTCTCTCTTTCTTTTTATACCACGATATAGCTGTCTACAGTGACTAACAATTTACGGATTCTCCTTCACCTCCATCTTATTTTCCTCTTTCCTGTTATCTCTTTACTGTTATCTTTTTCCGTTTTTTCGTCTTGTCCCGATATCTGTACATGTATGCGCTGCTGCCTTCTCCAACATTCTTTTTACGTAGAAACCCGTGTAGGACTTTTTATTCTCTGCAAGCTCCTCCGGCGTTCCCTGCGCGATCACGGTACCACCTCCGTCGCCACCCTCAGGTCCCATATCGATCAGATAATCCGCTGTCTTGATCACATCAAGGTTATGTTCGATCACCACCACCGTATTTCCGCCGTCCGCAAGGCGGTGCAAAATCTCAACAAGCTTATGGACATCCGCAAAATGCAATCCCGTCGTAGGCTCATCCAGAATATAAATTGTCTTGCCTGTGCTCCTTTTGGAAAGCTCCGACGCCAGCTTAATCCTTTGGGCCTCACCGCCGGATAACTCTGTCGACGGTTGTCCCAGTTTGATATAACCAAGCCCTACATCATACAAAGTCTGAATCTTGTTGCGAATGGAAGGCATATGTTCAAAAAAGCCAAGCGCTTCCTCCACCGTCATATCAAGCACATCGAAAATACTCTTCCCTTTGTATTTGACATCCAATGTCTCACGATTATATCGTTTACCACCGCAAACTTCGCATGGCACATAAACATCCGGCAGAAAATGCATTTCAATCTTAATAATACCGTCTCCGCTACATGCTTCACACCGTCCGCCCTTTACATTAAAAGAAAAACGCCCCTTTGTATATCCTTTCGTTTTTGCATCCGCAGTGGAGGCAAATAAATCTCTGATCAGATCAAACACACCGGTATAGGTTGCCGGATTGGATCTTGGCGTACGTCCAATGGGGGATTGATCGATGGCGATCACTTTGTCCAATTGTTCCAATCCCTCGATACTCTTGTGCTTCCCCGGAATCGTACGCGCGCGATTCAAATCCCTGGCAAGACGCTTATACAGGATCTCATTCACAAGAGAACTCTTTCCGGAACCTGACACGCCTGTCACACAAGTCATCACTCCGAGCGGAAATCTGACATCTATATTCTTTAAATTGTTTTCGCTTGCTCCTTTCACAGTAATATATCCGGTAGGTTTTCTTCTGGAAGAAGGAACCGGAATCATCTTTGCGCCGGACAAATATTGTCCTGTGACAGATTCCGGCACAGCCATGATCTCCTCCGCAGTTCCCTGTGCAATCACTTCACCACCGTGAGAACCTGCACCCGGTCCGATATCCACTATATGATCTGCGGCCAGCATGGTATCTTCATCATGTTCCACAACAATCAGTGTATTCCCCAGATCACGCAGATTCTTCAATGTATTCAGGAGCTTGTCATTATCTCTTTGGTGTAGTCCGATGCTTGGCTCATCCAATATATAGCAAACACCCATCAAACCGGACCCGATCTGCGTCGCAAGACGAATCCGCTGAGCTTCTCCACCCGAGAGACTGGCCGTTGCACGGGATAACGAAAGATAATCAAGTCCTACATCAACCAGGAAACCTACTCTTGCCCGAATTTCCTTCAGAACCCGCTTGCCAATAATCTCCTGCTGGGATGTCAACTGCATGTTTTGCAGAAAAGCGCTGAGCTGCAAAACCGACATATTTGTCACTTCATAAATATTCTTATCACAAACTGTGACAGCCAGTGATTCTTTTTTCAGACGCATTCCTCCGCATTCCTTACAGGGTGTGATACGCATA
>Ga0310786_10002012_pt1 | contig 31907 bp, 26 predicted proteins | sample AusTroGonzalo_MG_FD_203881 | JGI IMG/M metagenome (GOLD analysis project Ga0310786, IMG submission 203881) | Bovine rumen microbial communities from tropical cattle in Woodstock, Queensland, Australia - Gonzalo_03 (v2) (version 2) | ecosystem: Host-associated > Mammals > Digestive system >...
CCCGGTGCGACCGGAACAGGGCCTCGACCACCCCCACAGGAATATAGCAGGAGGGAAGAATGATGCCGTCGAACAATACCCATTCCCCGGGTATGTCCTGGTTCGAACCGAGCAGCCTTCTCCGTTCCCTTGCCCCGATGTCGGCAGCTTTCCTGACATTGAAGCAATCCGTCGCCGCCGGAGGCAGTCCTTCGATACAAGATTTCCATATGGGAGCAGACCAGACGGACGAAGAACGGAAATACAGCGGTCCGCTGGACCATGGATAGTCGAAGAAAGTGTATTTGAGGCCGTTGACTGGAGGATTCCGGAGGTCGTAGCAGATGGCGTTGATCAGGTACTCTTCGTCTTCGATGGCCTGGGAACTGACGGGGATGGATGACGCCCCCTGCCTGTTAGCGTGCTTGCGCGAGTTGTAATGGGCGGTGAGGTTCAGGAATTCCTTGGTGAAAGCCTCGCAGTCTTCCCTTGTTCCGTACAGGACGAAATGTACGTGGTTGTCCATTATGCAGAAGGCCAGGACGACGACGTGGCTCCTGGCGGCAAGGAGGGCGAGGCGGTTCATCGCGGCCTTGAAATCCTCCTCCGTTTCGAAGATGGCGAAAGCGTATCCTCCGTCCGAGGAGAAATGCCTCAGTTTGCCTGTTCCTCAAAACCCATTTCACGGCAATCGCCGTCTCAGGCTGCCAGGAGGCAGATTTTGGTGCAGTGGCTGGCCGGTCGGGCAGGTCACTGCACGGCTGTCGCCGCTGTAGTCACCTGCAGGGCATTCCACGGTGAAATGGGTTTTGGGGATCGTCCCGGCAGAGGGGAAAAAGGCGGGGTCGGGAGCTAGCGGCGGGACTTGACTTCGCACTCGAGGGTGCCGTCGGAGAACAGGAGGGAAATGCTGTCGCCGGGGGCGGCGGCCGAGGCGGACTTGAGCACGCGCCCGCGTGCGTCCGCCGCCAGCAGGTACCCGCGCCGCAGGATGGCGCGCGGGTCCGCCGCCTTGATGCGCGCCTCGAGCAGGTCCACCCGCGACGCCAGGGCGTTCACCTTGTTCATGAACGCCAGGCGCAGGCGGGAGCCGAAGCCGCTTATGCGCTCGTCCTCCGCCATGTAGCAGTCGAGGAATAGGTCGGCGAGGGCGGTGGGGGTCTTGACATAGGAGAACGCTACCATGTCGGCCACGTGGTGGTCCCGGTCGTGGCCTATGGCCGTATAGACCGGGACGGCGCAGTGGGCGATGCGCCAGCAGAGCCCGTAGTCGTCGAAGCAAGCGAGGTCCAGGACCGAGCCGCCTCCGCGGAGTATCAGGACAGCGTCATACGCGGTTCCGGAACTCTCGATACGGTCCAGGGCGTCCACGATGGATTCCGGAGCCGTCGGCCCCTGCATCGTCGCCTCGTAGAGGTCTGTGCGGAATACGAAGCCGAATTCGTTGCCGTGAAGATGGCGGTGGAAATCGCCGTAGCCGGCGGCGTCGCGCGCCGTGACCACGGCCAGCGCGTACGGCAGCGGCGCCGGCGCGAGCGCCTTCTGGCGCTCCAGCAGGCCTTCGGCCTCCAGGCGCGCTATCGTGCGCCGCTTCTCCATCTCCTGCTCCCCGAGCGTGAACTGCGGGTCGAGGTCGTCGATGGTGAGGGTCAGCCCGTACAGCTCGCTGTACGTGACCTGGACCCTCACCAGCACCGACATCCCCGCCTGCAGCGAGGACCCGGTGGCCGCTACGAAGAACTGGTTCAGCTGGTAGTATTTCGACCTCCAGATGACCGCCTTTGCGCGGGCCGCGATGCCGTTTCCGTCGTTCTGCGAAAGGTCGAGGTAGCAATGCCCGTTGGCCTTCACGCTGACCGATGCGATCTCCGCCCGCACCCAGATTTTCTCCGGGAACAGGTCCTCCAGTCCGAGTTTAAGCCGGCTTTGCAAGGTGTACAGGTCGATATATTCCCTTTCCATGTCGAATAGGCTTTGATTCATCGCAAAGGTAGGAAAATAATTGCGGGAAAATTGTTATCTTTGCACGCGTTGTAAAGAGGACCCCGATGAAGATAACTGACGCCAGCTTCGCCGGCAGCAGCACAAGGACGACAAATAAGCCCGGGCAGAAACTGCCTGAGTTCGCGTTCATAGGCCGATCCAATGTCGGCAAGTCCTCCCTCATCAACATGCTCACCGGGCGGAAGAAGCTCGCCATGACCTCCGCCACCCCGGGCAAGACCAAGGTGGTCAACCATTTCCTGATCAACGGCAGCTGGTACCTCGTGGACCTTCCCGGTTACGGTTACGCCAAACTCCCGCAGAAGGCCCGCGATGAGCTGAAGGCCCTCATACGCGACTACATCCACAATTCCGAAGAGCTTGTCATGCTCTTCGTGCTCGTGGACTCCCGCCACGACATAGGCCGCATCGACCTGGATTTCATGGCGGAGCTGGGGGAGAACGGCATCCCCTTCGGCATCATCTACACCAAGTGCGACAAGCAGGGTCCCAACGTCCTCGCGGCGCAGATCGCCCGGGACGAGGAACTGCTCCTGAAGGAGTGGGAGACCCTACCTCCCTCCTTCCGCAGCTCCTCGCAGACCGGGATGGGGCGCGAGGAGATACTCGACTACATCGGAAACATTCTAACTACTCTATAAATCCTGAATATGAATAACGTACACAAAATGGAAATCTTTGCCTGCAGGGCCTCCAGGGACTTTGCAAGCAAGGTGATTGACGGATTGAACGCCATCAAGTCCCCTGAAGAGGCCGAATACCACCTCGGGGACCTGGAGGTCACTCCCTTCAGCGACGGAGAGTTCCAGCCCGCTTACATGGAGAGCGTCCGCGGAGCCACCGTATTCCTCATCCAGTCAACATTTCCACCGGCGGACAACATCATGGAGCTCCTCCTCTGCATAGACGCCGCCAAGCGCGCCTCGGCCGACAAGGTCATAGCCGTCATCCCTTACTTCGGCTGGGCCCGCCAGGACCGCAAGGACAAGCCCCGCGTCTCCATCGGAGCCAAGCTGGCCGCCAACCTCCTCCGCGCCGCGGGAGCCGACCGCGTGATGACCTGCGACCTGCACGCGGACCAGATCCAGGGCTTCTTCGACTTCCCGGTCGACCACGTCTATGCGAGCAAGGTCTTCATCCCGGCGATCAAGGCGATGAACATCCCCGACCTGGCCATAGCCGCGCCCGACATGGGCGGCGCCAAGAGGGCCAACGCATATGCCAAGGACCTCCGCTGTCCGGTCATCATCTGCCATAAGTCTCGCGCCAAGGCCAACGTCGTCGCCAACATCACCGCCATCGGTGAGGTCGAGGGGAAGAACATCATCATCGTGGACGACATGATCGACACCGCCGGCACCCTCACCAAGGCCGCCGACGTGCTGATGGACATGGGAGCCGCCAGCGTGCGCGCCTGCGCCACGCACGGCATCCTGTCCGGCCCCGCCTACGACAACATCAACGCATCCAAGCTCTCCGAGGTGTTCATCACCGACACCATCCCGCTGCCAGTGGATCCGGCGATCGACACCCGCAAGATAAAGGTCCTGAGCATGACCGGCACCTTCGCGTCCATCATCAGGAAAGTGTACAACTACGAGCCCATCAGCCCCGAATTCATTTTCTAGTTCCCGATGAAAGTATTCCTCCTGGCCTTCGCCGTCATCGCGCTCTGCGTCTTCGGGATGTGTTTCAACATCATATTCCGGAAGGGCGGGGAGTTCCCCGAGTACGAGGTCAGCAAGAACAAGGACATGCGCCGGCTCGGCATACGCTGCATGCACGAGGAGGACGTCCTGAGCCGCAGGGGCGGGAAGAGGAAGGAATTGCCGGAGCACTGCAAGGGCGAAGTGACGGAGACTTGCGCAGGCTGCGCATTCTACTCCGGCCCCGAGCCCGCCGATTGTCCTTCCGAGCGCACCTGATAGCGTGGCGAAGGATTTATTAACTTTGAAAAACAATTGATTATGAGCCTTGTAGCAATAGTCGGAAGACCCAATGTAGGGAAATCAACCCTCTTCAACCGCCTGGTGGGGATGAGGAAGGCCATCGTGGACGACACCGCCGGTGTCACCCGCGACAGGCATTATGGAAAGTGTGAGTGGTGCGGTTCGGAGTTCTCCGTGGTCGACACCGGAGGTTATACGTCCAATTCAGAGGATGTCTTCGAGAAGGCGATCCGCCGCCAGGTGGAGATAGCCATCGAGGAGGCCGACGCCGTGATCTTCATGGTGGAGGCCGCCACCGGCATCACCGATTACGACGCTGAGATAGCCGACGTGCTGCGCCGCTCGAAGAAGCCGGTCATCCTCTGCGTCAACAAGGTCGATTCCGGCGAGAAGATGTACGACGCTTACCAGTTCTATTCCCTGGGCCTCGGCGAGGTGTGGAGCATCTCGGCGGCCAATGGCTCCGGGACGGGAGACCTGCTCGACGAAGTCGTGCGGGTCCTCCCGAAGGAAGAGACCCCTGCCGCCGACCCCTATGAGGGCGTCCCCAGGATAGCCATCGTTGGCAAGCCCAACGTCGGCAAGTCCTCCCTCACCAACGCCCTGCTGGGCGAGGAGCGCAACATCGTCACGCCTGTGGCCGGCACGACGCGCGACTCCATCGAGACGCATTACAACAAATTCGGCCACGAGTTCATGCTCGTGGACACCGCCGGCATACGCAAGAAGTCCAAGGTCCACGAGGACCTGGAGTTCTACTCCGTCCTCCGCTCCATGCGGGCCATCGAGAAAGCCGACGTCTGCATACTCATGATTGACGCCACCACAGGAATGGAGGCCCAGGACATGAGCATCTTCAACGTCATACAGAAGAACCGCAAGGGATGCGTACTGGTGGTGAACAAGTGGGACCTCTTCATAAAGGACCAGAACACCATGCGCGAGTACACCGAGGGCCTGCGCGCCCGTCTCGCACCGTTCGACGACGTGCCCATCGTCTTCACATCCGTGGTGAAGATGCAGCGCGTGATGGACGTCCTGGACGCCGCGGCCAGGGTCTCGGAGAATTACAGCCGCAAGATACCCACCGCCAGGCTCAACGAGGTGCTCCTCCCCATCATCGAGGAGACTCCGCCGCCTTCCTGGAAGGGCAAGTACATCAAGGTGAAATACATCACCCAGCTGCCCACGAGGTTCCCGGCTTTCGCCTTCTTCTGCAACCTTCCGCAGTATATAAAGGACCCGTACAAGAGATTCCTGGAGAACCAGCTGAGGGACAATTTCGACCTGACCGGATGCCCGGTGCAGATCTACTGCAGGCAGAAATGACAAAACGTTTTAAAACGACGCGCGAAAACGCGTCGTTTTCATTGGAATATTGTTACTTTTGCATTTATGGAAGACTTTGACTACCAAAAGGCGACGGCCGCCCTCGAGGAGATTGCGGAGAAGGTGGAGGATCCCTCCACCGGCCTCGAGGACATAGACCGCTATGTGAAACAGTCCGAGGAACTCATCTCGAAGTGCCGGGCATATCTGCGCTCGGTCCGTGACAAGGTGGATTCCTCGTTTGAAAAGTGATGCCATGAAGAAAAGGATGATCTACGAAACCGACCCGTACCTGATGCCATTCAAGACGGCGATCGAAGTACGTCACGCCCGCATCCTGCAGGAGCGCGACGCCATAGCCCGTGAAGGCTCCCTTTCCGCGGGCGTCAACAACCATCTTTACTACGGCCTCCACCACACGGAGGACGGTGGCTGGGTGTTCCGTGAATGGGCTCCCAACGCCACCCGCATCTACCTGACCGGCGACTTCAACAACTGGCACCGCACCGATGCATATGCCCTCAAGCCCATAGGCGGGGGCAACTGGGAGATAATCCTCCCGAAGATGTTCCTCTCGCACGGGGACCTGTACAAACTGTACATCGAATGGGTCGGCGGGGGCGGCGAACGCCTGCCCGCCTATGTCACCCGCTGCGTCCAGGACCCCGACACCAAGACTTTCTGCGCCCAGGTCTGGGACCCGGCGCAGCCCTACGAGTGGAAGCACCGCCGTCCCGGCAAGCGCCCCAACCCCCTCATCTACGAGTGCCACATCGGCATGAGCGGCGAGAAGGAGGGTGTCTCCACATTCGAGGAGTTCCGCCTGAATGTCTTGCCGAAAGTGGCGAAGCTTGGATATAACGTATTGCAGATCATGGCCTTGCAGGAGCATCCTTACTATGGCTCCTTCGGCTATCAGGTTTCCAATATCTACGCCCTTAGCTCGCGTTTCGGTACGCCCGAGGAGTTCAAGGCCCTGGTGGACGCCGCCCATGCCAAGGGCATCGCGGTGGTGATGGACATCGTCCATTCGCACATGGTGAAGAACGAGGCCGAGGGCCTGAGCAATTTCGACGGCCACGACACGCTCTACTTCTATTCCGGCCCGCAGGGCCACCATCCGGCCTGGGACAGCCGCTGCTACGACTACGGCAAGTCCGAGACCAAGTATTTCCTCCTGTCAAACTGCAAGTTCTGGCTGGAGGAGTACCACCTCGACGGATTCCGCTTCGACGGGGTCACCAGCATGCTGTACTGGGACCACGGCCTGGGCAAGGATTTCGTCGGATATGACAACTACTTCAACCAGGGCGTGGACGAGAACGCCGTCACCTACCTTGCCCTGGCGAACATGCTAATCAAGGAGGTGAACCCCAACGCCCTCACCATCGCCGAGGATGTCAGCGGCATGGCCGGCCTCGCCGCGCCCTTCGCCGCGGGCGGCGTCGGCTTCGACTTCCGCATGGCCATGGGCGTCGCCGACCACTGGATCAAGTGGATCAAGGAGAAGAGCGACGAGGAGTGGTCGATGGGCGAGATCTGGTACGAACTCACAAACAAGCGCGCCGACGAGAAGACCGTCAGTTACGCCGAGTGCCACGACCAGGCCCTTGTCGGAGACAAGACATTGATATTCAGGCTGATGGACAAGGAGATGTACTTCTCCATGAACATGGAGTCGTCCAATCCCATAGTGGACAGGGGAGTGGCCCTGCACAAGATGATACGCCTGCTGACCCTCGCCACCGCCGGCGACGGCTACCTCAATTTCATGGGCAACGAGTTCGGCCACCCCGAGTGGATAGACTTCCCTCGCGAGGGGAACGGCTGGTCCTACCAGCACGCCCGCAGGCAGTGGTCGCTCGCCGAACCGGACTATCTCAGGTATAAATACCTGGCCAATTTCGACGGGGCGATGGTTCATCTCGTCCGGAAAAACGCGCTGCTCGCCGACGCTCCGCGCCTGCTCGTCGCGGACGAGGAGAAGAAAATCTTGATATTCAGCAGAAAAAACAGTATCTTTGCATTCAATTTCAATCCCGCCGCTTCGTTTGCGGATTACGGATTCGCGGCACCTGCCGGTAAATATACGATAACACTGGACACCGACCAAGCGGAGTTCAACGGTTTCGAACGCGTGAAACGCGGAGAAGAGCACTTCACGGTCCACGCGAAATCGCCGAACGGTCCGCAATACCTGGACGATACGCTGTATCTGTATTTGCCGAGCCGGTGCGCTTTGGTTTTGGAACGTGAAGATTGAAACCTGTATTAAAGTTAGAAATACTATATAGTTATGGCTTTTTTGAAGTTCAACAAGTCTGAGCTGGTCAATCTCTCCTACTCGCTCAAGAGGGAGATTATCAGCGCGAACAAGACGGGAGCGTACGTCAATACTTCCATCGTGACGTGCAACACCCGCCGCTACCACGGACTGCTGGCAGTGACACTGGACCGCTTCGGCGGGGACAAGTTCATGCTGCTCTCCTCGCTCGACGAAAGCCTTGTCGTGAACCGCAAGCAGTTCAACCTCGGCATACATTGCTACGGGGACATCTATGAACCGCGCGGGCACAAGTACGTCGTCGATTTCAAGGCCGACCCCGTCCCGCAGATCACCTACAAGGTGGGCCAGGTCGTGTTCACGAAGAGCATCCTGCTGGTGCCCGACACCGACCAGGTCCTGATCCGCTACGACCTGGTGACGGCCCCCTCCAAGGCCGTCCTGCAGTTGAAGCCCTTCCTGGCTTTCCGCAACGTCCATTCCCTTACCAGCCAGAACCCCGTCGCCAACATCGGCTACACGGCCGTTCCCGGAGGAGCCGCCTTCAGGATGTACTCCAACTTCCCTGACCTCTATCTCCAGATGAACACCAAGTCCGCCGTGTACAAGCACATGCCTTACTGGTATGAGGGCATCACCTATTCCGACGAGTACCGCCGCGGCTTCGACTGCCGCGAGGACCTGCTGGTCCCCGGCACCTTCGAGGTGGACATGAAGGAAGGCGATTCGGTCGTGTTCTCGGCCTCCACGGTCGAGGCCAATCCCGCCTCCATCAAGCGCAAGTTCAGCGACCTGCTCGCAAAGACCCCCGAGGTCACCAACAGCCGCGAGCAGCTGGTCCGCTGCGCGGACACGCTCATCTGCAACCACAACAACCGCAAGAAGGTCACCGCCGGATTCTCCTGGCTGTACACCGGCCTCCTCCGCGAAACCCTCGTCGCACTTCCCGGCCTGACGCTCTATTCCGGCGGCAACGGCGCCGAGTTCGAGGAGATCCTCGACAACCTCATCGCAGACGAGCAGGAGCGCCTGTTCCACCGCACCACGCAGGTAGAGTCCCCGCTCTACATGCCCATCATCCTGCAGGAGTACATCGACGACTTCGGAGCCGACCCTGCGAAGGTCTGGAAGAAATACGGCGCCACCGTCAAGGGCATCATCGAGAGTTATGCCCCCGGCGAGCGCAGGGAGGTGACCATGCAGCCCAACGGCCTGCTCTGGGCACAGATGGACCGCGTCGCCCTCACCTGGATGAACGCCTACGTCCACGGCATCCCCGTAACCGAACGCGCCGGATACCAGGTGGAGACCAACGCCTTCTGGTACAACGCCCTCTGCTTCGCCATCGACATGGAGACCCGTTTCGGATCGAAGGACGCCGGTTTCGTGGCGCGCTGGACACCCGTCCGCGACCTCGTGAAGCAGAATTACCAGCCCATGTTCTGGAACGACGAGAAGGGCTGCCTGGCCGACTATGTCGACGGATACGGACAGAACATGGACATCCGTCCCAACCAGGTCTACGCCATCTGGGTGAAGAATTCCCCCATCGACGAGGACCTCTTCCCGTCCATCCTCAGGGTGATCGACAACGAACTCGTCACCGCCCGCGGCATCCGCACCCTCTCCCCGCGTGACTCCAAGTACAAGGGAGTGTACGAAGGCACCCAGATCGAGCGCGACCTCGCGTATCACCAGGGCTGCTCCTTCCCGTTCCTGCTCGAGCCTTACTGCGACGTCAGTTTCCGCGTCAAGGGCCAGTCCTTCGTGAAGAAGGCCCAGTGGCTCATCGAGGGCTTCTACGACGACCTCTCCAAGCACGGCGTCGGCGCCTTCTCCGAACTCTATGACGGAGACCCGCCGCACGAGGCGCACGGAGCCATCTCCTCGGCGCTCAGCACCGCCGCGCTCCTGGCAGTGGATTTCATCATCAACAAATACAAGGAGGACTAGGCCATGAGAGTACTTATGTTCGGCTGGGAGTTTCCTCCCCATATCGCCGGCGGTCTGGGCACCGCCTGCGAAGGCATAGTCAAGGGACTGGCGTACAACGGCGTCGAGACCCTCTTCGTGATGCCTTCGGCCTCTGGTGACGAAGACCAGAGCGCCACTACCATCATCAATGCCAGCGACGTGGCCGTCGATACCGTAAGCTCGACTGTTGACGAGTTCCTCGACAAGGTCAAGTTCATCCACATCGACAGCAACCTCGTGCCCTACGTCAATCCCGACGAGTTCGAAACCCTCGTCGAGGAGGAACGCAGGCGTCAGGTCAAGGATTTCCACGTCCAGTACGGCACCAAGTTCAAGTTCTCCGGCAAGTACGGCGCCAACCTTATGGAGGAGGTCGCCCGCTACGCCATGGTTGGAGGCACGATCGCCATGCAGCACAAGGACGAGTTCGACGTCATCCACGCCCACGACTGGCTCACCTACCTCGCCGGTATCGCCGCCAAGGAGCTCACTGGCAAGCCGCTGGTGGTCCATGTGCATGCCACGTCCTACGACCGCGGCGACGAGAAGCACATCGATACGCGCGTGCTCGACATCGAGACCCGCGGCATGCTTGCCGCCGACCGCGTCGTCACGGTCAGCGACCTCACCCGCAACATCGTCGTGAACAAATACCACATCGACCCGGCCAAGGTTGTCACCGTGCATAACGCGGTGGACTTCAGCGGCCGTGAAAACCTCCGCGTGGAGCGCGGCGTGAAGGACAAGGTCGTGACCTTCCTCGGCCGCATCACCTTCCAGAAGGGCCCCGAGTACTTCATCGAGGCCGCGGCGAAGGTCCTCAAGAGGACCGAGAACGTCCGTTTCGTGATGGCCGGCAGCGGCGACATGATGAACCGCTGCATCCGCCACGTCGCCCGTCTCGGCATCTCCGACCGCTTCCATTTCACGGGCTTCCTGCGCGGTACAGACGTGCAGAAGATGTTCGCCCTCTCGGACGTGTACATCATGCCTTCGGTCTCCGAGCCCTTCGGCATCTCGCCCCTCGAGGCCATGCGCACCAACGTCCCGTCGATCATCTCCCACCAGTCCGGCGCCGCCGAGATCCTGAAGTATGCATTCAAGGTGGACTTCTGGGATGTCGACAACCTGGCTGACGACATCTACGCCCTCCTGCAGTATCCCGCCCTGTCGCACTTCGCCGCGGTCAACGGCTTCGACGAGGTCAACGCCCTCAAGTGGAACGGCGCGACTGCCAAGCTCAAGAAGGTTTACGAATCACTGGTATAAGAATAATCAAACAATACAACGATATGAAAAAGAGTATATGTCTGTACTTCCAGGTACACCAGCCGACAAGACTCAGATTGTACAGGTTCTTCGATATCGGCAAGGACTCGCATTATTATGATGACTTTGCCAACAGGACCATCCTCAAGAGGATTGCGCAGAAGTGCTATCTCCCTATGAACGAGTTGCTTCTGGAGGCAATCAAGGAGACCAAGGGCGCCTTCAAGGTGGCGTTCTCCATCACCGGTTCCGCCCTCGAGCAGTTCGACCGCTACGCCCCCGAGGTGATCGACAGCTTCCGCGCGCTCGCTCAGACCGGCAGCGTCGAGTTCCTCGGCGAGACCTATTACCACTCGCTCGCTTCGCTCATGTCCCCGGCGGAGTTCAAGCATCAGGTTGAGAAGCACAAGCTCGCCATCGAGCAGTATTTCGGTGTGAAGCCCGTATCCTTCCGCAACACCGAGCTGGTCTATTCCGACGCCATCGGCGACGCTGTATATGAACTCGGCTACAAGACCATGCTGACCGAGGGAGCCCGCCACATCATGGGTTGGAGAAGCCCCAACTACATCTACACCGATGACATCCAGCCCAAGCTGAAGCTCCTCCTCAGGAACTATCAGCTGAGCGACGACATCGCATTCCGCTTCTCCGACAGGGGCTGGGGAGACTGGCCGCTTACCACCGAGAAGTTCCTTGACTGGATGAAGAGCGGAGTAGCAGACGGAGGCGACATCATCAACCTCTTCATGGACTACGAGACCTTCGGCGAGCACCAGAGCGCCCAGAGCGGCATCTTCGACTTCATGAGGGCACTGCCCGGGACCGTCCTCGCAGATGGCACCTTCGAGTTCGTCACTCCCGCACGCGCCGCGCGCAAGCATAAGGCGATCGACTCGCTTTCCGTCCCCGAGGCCATCTCCTGGGCGGACGAGGAGCGCGACGTCACCGCATGGCTCGGAAACGAACTCCAGAACGACGCATTCTCCAAGCTCTACGGCCTGACCGAGAAACTCTCCATCCTCAACGATCCCGTGCTGTGGTCGGATTTCGGACACCTCCAGGAGAGCGACCACCTTTACTACATGTGCACCAAGTTCTTCTCCGACGGAGAGGTGCACAAATACTTCAATCCGTATGACACCCCGTACGAGGCATTCATCAACTATATGAACGTCCTGAGCGACTTTACCATCCGTACGGACGAGGCATACGACCTTAAAACGAACGAAAATAACTGATGAGCAAAGAGTTATTGAGCCCCGACTATTTATTTGAAGTCAGCTGGGAAGTCTGCAACAAGGTCGGTGGCATTTATACCGTGATCTCCACCAAGGCCCTTTACCAGAAGGCGCAGCTGGGGAGGCACCACATCATGATAGGCCCTGACGTGTGGATGCACACTGCGGGCAACCCCGATTTCACCGAGGACCAGTCGCTCTACCGCACCTGGAAGGCCAAGGCCGCCGAGGAGGGTATCCGCGTCCGCATCGGACGCTGGAACGTTCCCGGCAAGCCCATTGCCATCCTCGTGGACTACAAGCAGTTCCTCACCAGGCAGGATGCCATCCTCGGCGACGCCTGGAAGCACTTCGGCGTCGATTCCCTCACCGGCAACTGGGACTACAAGGAGTCGGCCTTGTTCGGCTATGCTTCCGGAAGGGTGATCGAGAGCTTCTACAAGTTCAACCTCTACTCCTCCGACAGAGTGGTGGCGCATTTCCACGAGTGGCAGACCGGAGCCGGCCTCCTCTACATCAAGAAGGCGGGCATCCCCGTCGCCACCGTGTTCACCACGCACGCGACGATGATGGGCCGCTGCATCTGCGGCAACAACCTCCCTCTGTACAAACAGCTTACGAGCTACAACGGCAACGAGATGGCCAGGCGCTTCGGCGTCATAGCCAGGTATTCGCTGGAGAAGATGTCCGCGCTCAACGCCGACGTCTTCACGACCGTCAGCGACATCACCGCCCGCGAGTGCAAGCAGTTCATCGGACGTCCCGTGGACGTCGTCACTCCGAATGGTTTCGAGAACAGCTTCACTCCCGCGACCGATGAGGAGTGGGAAAAGAAGCGCGACGCCGCCCGCACGCGGCTCATAAGCATCGCTTCTGCGATGTCTGGCACCGAGGTGCCCAAGGATGCCGTCCTGGTGGGCATCGGCGGTCGTTACGAGTACCGTAACAAGGGTATCGACGTTTTCATCGACGCGCTGGCCAAGCTCAAGGACGCCGATCTCGGCGGCCGCGAACTGCACGCCTTCATCATGATTCCCAGCGGAAACAACGGACCGGACCGCGCTCTGATGCAGAAACTCGCGACCGGCAAGGGCGATTACACCACACAGGTGTCGCATGCCCTGATAAATCCCGAGTGGGACACCATCACCCGCCGTTTCGACGAGGTGGGGCTGAAGAATTTCCCCAAGGACAAGGTCAAGGTGTATTTCATCCCCTCGTACCTGAACGGCAGCGACGGTATCTTCAACATGACGTACTACGACCTCCTCGTAGGTCTGGACACTACTGTATTCCCTTCCTATTACGAGCCGTGGGGCTATACCCCGCTCGAGAGCCTCGCTTTCAGGGTGCCTACCCTCACCACCTCGCTCGCCGGTTTCGGTATGTGGGTGCGTGACCACTACGGCAAGGACCATCCCGGCATAGACGTAGTCGACAGGGACGACGACAATTATTTCAAGGTCGTGGATGCTGTCGCGGCGCGCCTGCGCGAGATTGCGTCCCTCGATAACGAGGGCAAGGCACGTTACAGCGCCTCCGCCCGCGACGTTGCCGACATCGCCCTGTGGGAAAAGCAGATAGAGTTCTATAACGAAGCCTATTCGGTGGCCATCGAGAAGGTTATCCAGCGGATAGGTGAGTATCCGTCCGTCAAAGAAGAGAAGAAAATGCAATATCAAAACTTTATCATCGACGCTCCGTCATGGAAGAGCGTCATGGTGACCAGGCATCTCCCGGAGAAGCTCTCCGGACTTGAAAGACTATGTAAAAACCTCTGGTGGTGCTGGAACGACAGCGCCAAGGCCCTGTTCAAGACCATTGATTCGGATCTTTGGTCGGAGTCGGGGCACAACCCTATGTTCATCCTCGACCGCGTGAGCATAAAGCGCTTCAACAACCTGGCTAAAGACGAAGCGTTCATCGCCCAGCTCGACGCCGTGATGGCCGAGTTCGACGCCTATATGGCCGCCAAGGAGGAGAGGACCGATCCTTCCGTCGCATATTTCTGCATGGAGTACGGCCTCGACACTTCCCTGAAGATCTATTCCGGCGGTCTCGGCATCCTCGCCGGCGACTATCTCAAGGAGACGAGCGACATGAACGTCAATCTCGTCGCGGTCGGTTTCCTGTACCGCTACGGATATTTCACCCAGAAGCTCACCGCTTATGGTGACCAGGTGGCCGAATACGAGCCGCAGGATTTCCTCAAGATTCCTGCTCAGCCGGTGCTCGACGATGAAGGCAACTGGAAGACCGCTACCGTGGCCTTCCCGGGACGCAATGTCGTGGCACGCATCTGGAAGGTGGCTGTCGGCCGTACCGACCTCTACCTGCTCGACACCGACTGGGAGGCCAACCTCCCCGAGGACCGTTCCATCACGCATCAGCTATACGGTGGCGACTGGGAGAACCGCCTCAAGCAGGAGGTACTTCTCGGAATCGGCGGTATCCGCGCGCTCCGTACCCTGGGTATCGACACGCAGGTGTACCATTGCAACGAAGGCCATGCCGCCCTCATCGGGGTGGAGCGCCTGCGCGAGTACATCGAACATGACAACCTCGAGTTCTCCGAAGCATTGGAAGTGGTGCGTGCATCCTCGCTCTTCACTACTCATACCCCGGTTCCGGCCGGTCACGATGCCTTCGAAGAGGGGCTGCTCCGCAAGTACCTCGGCCATTATCCGGCCCGCCTGAAGGTCGAATGGCTCACGTTCCTCGGCCTCGGCAAGGTCAACGCCTCCGATCCCGGCGAGAAGTTCTCGATGAGCATCCTCGCTGCGAACATTTCGCAGAACGTCAACGGCGTGTCCATGCTTCACGGCAAGGTCAGCCAGGACATCTTCGCGCGCATGTACCCGGGTTACCTCCCCGAGGAACTGCATGTGAGCTACGTCACCAACGGCGTGCATTATCCGACCTGGGCGGCCAGGGAGTGGAAGCAGCTTCACGCCACGGTCTTCGGTCCCGAGTTCAAGACACATCATTATGACAAGAACTGCTTCGAGGGCGTGTACAAGCTCTCGGACGAGCAGGTGTGGACTGTCCGCAGGAGGCTCAAGACTCATCTCATGAATTATATCAAGAAGCGTCTCTCCGACCCTATGATGTCGGTGCATTATTCTCCCCGTCAGGTGGTTACGATCAAGGAGACGCTGCGCGACGATGTCCTGACCATAGGCTTCGCCCGCCGCTTCGCGACTTACAAGCGCGCGACCCTGCTCTTCTCCGACCTGAACAGGCTCGACGCCATCGTGAACAATCCCGCCCGTCCGGTGCAGTTCATCTTCGCTGGCAAGGCCCATCCCGCCGACAAGGCGGGCCAGGACCTGATCAAGCAGATCATCGACATCTCCAAGCAGCCGCGTTTCATCGGAAAGATCATTTTCGTCCCCGGATATGACATAACGCTCGCGAAGCGCATGGTCCAGGGCGTGGACGTATGGCTGAACAACCCTACTCGTCCCCAGGAGGCTTCCGGTACTTCCGGCGAGAAGGCTTCCATGAACGGTGTGATGCATTTCTCGGTGCTCGACGGCTGGTGGGTCGAGGGTTACAAGGAAGGTGCCGGCTGGGCACTTCCCCAGGAGCGCACATACGACGACCAGGGCTTCCAGAACGACCTTGATTCGGCTACGATCTACAATATCCTCGAGAATGAGATTGTTCCCGCATACTACGATGTCGACAAGGCTACGGGCATGTCCACACGTTGGATAGGGTTCATCAAGAATACTGTCGCCCAGGTGGCGTGCAACTTCACGACGAACCGCATGCTGACCGACTATATTAACCAGTACTACCTGCCTCAGTCCGCCAGGGCCGCGTCCCTTGTGGCCGACGACTACAAGGTTGCACGCGAGATCGCTGCCTGGAAGAAGCATATAAGCCGCCAGTGGCAGAACCTCGAAGTGGTGTCGCACACTCAGCCGGAGGCTTCCTATACGCTTTCCAGCGGTGCGCTGATGCAAAGCGAGGTGGTGCTGAACCTCGGCGACATCCTTCCCGAGGAGGTCGGCGTGGAGGTGCTCTTCGTGACTTCGGACCGCAAGGGCAGGCTCCATATCCAGGAGAAATGCGAGTTCACGCTCGTCGAGTGCAATGACGGAGTGGCCAAGTTCCAGGCCTCCATACTGCCGGAACGTACGGGCATGTACCAGGTGGCGACGCGTATCTATCCCAAGAACGCGCTCCTGCCCCACAGGCAGGACTTCGCCCTCGTGAAATGGCTGTAGTCGCTACAGGTTTTTTCGACGGTGTCCATCTGGGGCACCGTCTCGTGACAGACACTCTGCTCCGGGCCGCGCGTGAGCGCGGGGAGCAGAGTGTGGTCGTCACGTTCTGGCCGCATCCGCGCACGGTGCTTCAGAAGGACGCGCGCGAACTGCGGCTGCTCAGTTCGCTGCAGGAGAAGCGCGAGATGCTGTCGGCGCTGGGAGTGGACCGGGTGGAGGTCGTGCCGTTCTCGCGGGAGTTCCGCTCGATGACTGCGGAGCAGTACCTGCGGGACTTCGTGGCGGGTCGTCTCGGCGGCACGGCCGTCGTGCTCGGCTACGACAACCGCATGGGCTCCGACGGCCTTCAGCACGACGCCATCGTGACTCTGGCGCAGTCCCTCGGCCTCGACGTCATCGAGTGCCCCGCGGTGTCCGGGGAGTGGGGGTCTGAAAATCGCCTCACTCCGTTCGGCCCCCCCCATTGCAAGCAATGGGTCCCCCCCTCTTATGATGCCGCGGGTGGCACAGATTTTCAGACCCCCGCTCACCGGACCCCCGCTTCCCAGACCCCCACAGCACAAACTCCGTCGGATAGTGCGATTTCGTCGACGAAGATCAGGGCGGCGTTGGAGAGGGGAGACGTCGGGGCTGCAGAAGCGATGCTGGGATACCGGTACGGGCTGCACGGCGTCGTGGTCGCCGGGAACCGGCTGGGCCGGACCCTCGGCTACCCGACCGCGAACATGCAGCTCTACGAGCCGCTGAAACTCGTGCCGGCAAACGGCGTGTACCTCGTGGAGGTGGATACGCTGGGGAGGCATTTCTCCGGAATGACCAACATCGGCGTGAGACCGACGGTCTCGGGCGCCGGGGCGCGTACCATCGAGACGCACATCTTCGATTTCGACGAATCCATCTACGGCCTGGACATCCGCGTGCGCTTCGTGGCGCGGATCCGCGAAGAACGTCGCTTCGATTCGCTCGAAGCCCTGAAGGCCCAATTGGCCTCCGACGAGGCCCTATGCCGCACCATGTTGGCAAAATAAGAGATCTTTCGGAATACTTTTTCAGAAATTTTTGTATATTTGCATTGTTGACACAGGGTTCCGCCACCAGGCGGGACTCTCTTTTAGTTGACTGACCCTGTCCCGGAAGGGACTTTATTGATAACAAACGTTTTTTTTATGGCAGACATCCATTACATGACCGCGGACGGACTTGAGAAGCTCAAGAAAGAGCTCGCCGACGCACTGGCGCAGCGCCCGGTCATCTCGGCGGCGATCGCCGAGGCTCGCGAGAAGGGCGACCTCTCCGAGAACGCAGAGTACGACGCGGCCCGCGAGGCGCAGGGCCTGCTTGAGGTGAAGATCGCGAACCTCAAGAATCAGGTGGCCAACGCCAAGGTCATCGACGAGTCGCAGATCGGCACCGACAAGGTGTCCATGATGAACAAGGTTAAGGTGGAGAACATCACCATGAAGCGCGTCATGGAGTTCACCATCGTCGGAGAGACTGAGGCCGACTTCTCGAAGGGCAGGCTGGCCGTGACCACGCCCATTGCCAAGGCCCTCCTGGGCCATGCCAAGGGCGATGTGGTGGAGGCCAAGGTCCCTTCGGGTATCCTCAAGTTCAAGATTCTCGACATCAGTTTGTAAGAGATTATGGCTACGATTTTCACCCGCATCGCGAAGGGCGAGATTCCTTCGTACAAGTGCGCCGAGAGCGACGATTACTACGCATTCCTCGACATCAGCCCGCTTGCTCCGGGCCACACTCTCGTCATCCCCAAGAACGTGGAGGACGACTACATTTTCAATCTGGACGAGGAGACCTACGCGGGGCTCTGGGCTTTCGCGCGCAAGGTCGCGACGGCCGTCAAGGCCGCCGTTCCCTGCAAGCGCGTAGGTGTCGCCGTGCTGGGCATGGAGGTTCCGCACACGCACATCCACCTCGTGCCGCTTCAGACCGAGGGCGACCTCGATTTCCGCAAGAAGAAACCTGTGGTGCCTGAGGATGAGATGAAAAGGATAGCCGCATCAATCTTAAGTGAATATGAAAAGCTCTAGGATAGCGCTTCTGGGCCTCTGCGCCCTGCTCGCCGCCGCATGCGGCAAGCCTTTGGCCCGCATCGACGGCACCCTGACCGGCGCCGGCGACAGCCAGGTCATCGTCAAGCTTCTTGACCTCAACAATTACAAGGTTCTCGACACCGTCAAGACTGACGCCGAGGGACATTATAAATATGTGGTCCCCGTGCAGCCGGGCCAGCCTGAGTTCGTGTACCTGTTCTACGGCGATACCAAGATTTCGTCCCTGCTGCTCGAGGAGGGCGACGAGGTGAAGGTCGTGACAGATACCCTCGGCATAGGCTCCGTCGTGGGCTCGGTCGAGAGCATGAGGCTCCAGGAGGTGGAGAACAAGTTCGCCGCCTTCCTCCGTGAGATGGATAGTGCCGAGGACAACGCCGCCCTGCGCCGCTCATACGTCCAGTATTACCGCGACGCGGTCAAGTATGTGATGACCAATCCTTTCTCGCTCACCACCGTGCCGGTGCTCTTCCAGAACGTCACCCCCGACCTTCCGGTGTTCAGCCAGGCCACCGACGCCATCCATTTCAGGAACGCGCTGGATTCGCTCCAGACCGTGTATCCCGAGTCGAAGTATGTCAAGGCCCTGGAAAGGGAGACCGAGCGCCGCGAGAGGGCTCTCAGCCTCAACAACCAGTTGAGCCTGGCCACTGAGGCCGAGTACCCCGACATCAAGTCCAAGGACGTCAACGGCAACGAAGTGTCCCTGTATGCGCTTGACTCCAAGGCCATCATCCTCCTTTTCTGGACTGTTACCGATCCCGAGAGCAAGATTCTGAACCAGGAGACCTACAAGCCTGTTTATGAGGACTATCATGATAAGGGACTGGAGATTTTCGCAGTGTCTCTCGACACCGACAAGGCTGCCTGGGCCAGCGTCGTGCGCAGCCAGGAACTGCCCTGGGTAAACGTCAACGACGGTCTGGGCTCCGCCTCGACGGCCGTGACCCTGTACAACGTCACCTCACTGCCCCGTGCGTACCTTATCCTCGACGGCCAGATCGTCGACCGCAAGGTCGAGGGCGAAAAGGCCCTTCGCCGCGAACTCGACAAGGTACTGAAATAGCCTTCGAATTCGGAGCAATGGATCCTTGAACGGGAGTGGGATGCATTTCCGCTCCCGTTTTTCATTCCCGTACGCAGGATTTCGATCTTGTCGGAGTTATATACCCGGATTAACGAACGGATTATGAATTCGAAGAAGAGAATGGTGAAATGCTTGATGGTAAGCGCGTTGCTGCTGGGGGCGGGGGCGCATGCGGCGGGGCAGGCTCCGCAGGAGCCCCGGCGCCAGGCCGCCATCGCGCCCGAACTGCAGGACACGCTGACGGCGGCGCGCGTGTCTGCGGACCGCCTGCGTACCGTGATGCGGACGCAGACGGGCCTGACACGCCTGGACGCCGACGACTTCAGGAGCGGCTTCGCCGTGTTCAGCACACCTGACCTAATCAAAACACTGCACCTGCTGCCCGGTGTGGCCTCGGGCACGGAACTGATGTCCGGCCTCTTCGTCCACGGCGGCACCGGCGGGGACAATCTCTTCCTTCTGGACGGCTGTTCCGTTTACAATACCAGCCACCTCATAGGCCTCTTCTCAGCGTTCAACGTGGACGTCGTGGACGGGGTCGATTTCTATAAGAGCGGATTTCCGGCCCGTTACGGAGGCCGCCTGTCCTCGGTGGTGGACGTTACCACCCGCGACGGCAGCCTCTTCGAATACCACGGATCGTTTTCCCTGGGTCTCATAGACGGACGCTTCCATTTGGAGGGCCCGCTGGTGAAGGGCCGCACCTCATTCAATTTCGGCCTCCGGCGTACCTGGATGGAGACCGTCTCCATTCCGGGCCTTGCTTACTACAACCATATGAACGGCCAGCAAGGCGAGAAGGTCCGGGGAAATTACGCATTCTGGGATCTCAATTTCGGTCTGACCCACCACCTCTCTAACCGGGACGTCCTGCGCCTGAAGTTCTTCAACGGCATGGACCGCCTGCATGTGGGCTTTGACGAAATCAGTGCCGAAAGGGATAAGGAGACGCACGAGATCCTCCATTCCGGCTATGACGTCCTCGACGGGTTAATGACATGGGGCTCTACCACTCTCGGCCTGACCTGGAACCATACCTTCTCCGACAGGCTGGCTTTCCGGACCGGGCTTTATTATTCTTACAATATCTCGAAAGTGAAGTTCGGCACCAGGTACTGGTACTGGAATGACGACATGGACAATTACATGTGCATGGAGGAATCGGACCTCTCAGGCATCCATGGCATACGTGCCGCCGCCGATTTCGACTGGGAGCCGTCACCGAAGCACCATCTCCGCTTCGGGGCGTCCTGGGAGCATCACGTATATCTTCCCGACCGTTCGCTGCGTGAATGGGCGGAGATGGGCAAGAAGACGGAGGAGTATTCCAAATGGGCCGTAGGCAACCGCTACAGCGGCGAGGAGCCGGCGCTTTACATAGAGGACGAGATGGAGTTGCTGCCGTCCCTGAGTGTCAACGCGGGCGTGCGCGCTGCGCTTTTCCTCGTGGGAGGAAAAGCCTATGCGCTGCCGGAGCCGCGTTTCTCCCTCCGTTACGACCTGTCCGACGCCGTAGCGCTGAAGGCATCGTACGTGTGGATGGACCAGTTCGAGCACCGCTTGCAGACCACTTACATCGACTTGCCGACTTATCTGTGGCTGCCCTCCACCTCCAGCATCCGTCCGATGCATTCGCAGCAGGCGGCGGGCGGCGTGTACACACGCCTGCCGCACGGCATGCACCTCGATATCGAGGGATTCTGGAAGACTATGGACCATATCTATGAGTATGCCGGCCCGTCGGCCATCTACCCGCCGGTGGACCGCTGGGAGTCCTCGTTCACCGAAGGCAGTGGCCGCGCTTACGGAGCCGAACTGGCCTTCGGATGGGAAGGGGAGAAGACCAGCGTCGACGTAGCCTACACGCTGTCCTGGTCCGAGCGTTTCTTCGCGGAGTTCAGCGACCGCTGGTACCGTGACCGCAACGACAACCGCCACAAGTTCAACATCACCGCCACCCACAGGTTCAGCAAACGTTTCGAACTGTACGGCGGATGGGTATACCACTCCGGAAGCCATATGACGGTCGGTTCCCAGGGCCGTTACCAGAGTTCTTATGAGACGTTTGACGGGCGTGTCATACACAATTACGAGCGTGTTTTCACCGGCCAGAACAACATCACGCTCCCGGACTATCACCGCCTCGACCTGGGCATGAACTTCATCAAACAACGTCGTGACGGCAAGATAAGGACCTGGAATTTCAGCGTTTACAATGCTTATTGCAGGTTGAATACCATATATGCCGATATAGAGATTGAGGACGGGGAGTACAAAGGTAAATCCTACGGCCTGATCCCCATCATTCCCACCTTCAGCTATACCTTGAAATTCTGAGCCATGAAAAGGTTTTTCGCCATAATTGCATCGTGCATCGCGCTGGTCGCGTGCGAGCGCGCTTTCGACATTTCCAAGCAGGTGGGGGAGAGCGTCATATGGATGACTTTCATTCCCTCCAACGATTACGATACGACTTTCTTCATACTTCAGGCCACGACTCCGCTTGTAGGGAAGACCAACCCAGTCAAGACTTCCGGCGAATCCGTAGAGGTGAAAGTGAACGGGCAGTCTGTGAAAATGGAAAAGAGCGACCGTTCCGTGCCGGAGAGGCATCAGTATTATGCTACGGACCATGTGTTCGTGCCCGGGGACAGGGTTGAGATTGCGGCTACCGTGCCGGGGACGGGCTCGGCAGACGCATCCTGCGTCGTCCCCGAGCCTTTCCCGGCATATGATTGGAGTGCCAGGCTGGTCAAGAGGAGCGAGGGCGGGCAGGCCTTGTTCGTTGACATCGACTATGCCGATCCGGGAGACGGTGCAGGGTATTACGGAGCGATGGTCTGCCAGTACACGGAACAGGACAGCCAGTGGATGGAAATCGATCCCGAGACCGGCGAAAGCCACTGGGGCGAGATCTCCCATTCCTCTAATATCGGATACCTTTCCCCCTGCGCCTTGTCCGATGCCGAAGGGCTTTCAGCGGGAAGCGAGAACCCTGTCACTGCCATGCCCAAATACTATAATACACTGTCCATCGGTTCAGGGGCAAGGCAGTCCGTGCAGATATGGAGCGACGTGTTCAGTCCGGTCCCTGCGGACGGGCGCCGGCGGATGACATTCGCCTCCAGCTGCTATGAGCAGCCCTCCGGCCGCAGGGAGTATAGCAGAGGATGGTCCGAGAGCCGCTACAAATACCGCCTCATTCTGTACCGCTTCTCCGAAAGTTATTACAACTACCTGAAAGCCAGGTACAACAACAATAGCGACGAGCTCTCGTCAATGGGTTTGGCACCTGCCTCTTTCGTGTACTCGAACGTACGCGGGGGTGCCGGCGTCTGCGGCGCCTACACGGTTCTCTCCTCCGAATGGATCGAACTCCCTCCGGCCAATTGATTCAGAAAATCTTGTTGCGTGGGACGGTGGCGATGAAGTCCTTGAGATAGAAAGGCTCGAAGTAGGCGGTGTCCTCGAAGCTGCGAGCCTCCCATGCGGCGAAGGCGGGGCGGAGCATCGCGGAGGCCTTCGGGCAGCACTGGGCGAAATGGGCGTCGGGGTGGGCGAGGGTATCGCGGCACTTTCCGGCGCCGTCGCCTATGAAGAGGACCGGGCCTTCGGCCAGGAACTCGTCGAAGGCGCCGGCCTCGACGACCTGGGGACGGGTCTCGGTAAGTTGCCGGCCGTCAGGGGTGAAGACGGCGGTGTATACCTCCATTCTGCGGGCGTCGACCATAGGGACGACATAGCGGCAGCCGGCGGGCAGGAGCCCCTCGGCGTCGGCCTGGTACACCAGGGTGTCCAGGGTGCCGACGGCGATCAGCGGGATGCCCGCGCCGAAGCACAGGCCCTTGGCCGTGGAAACGCCCACGCGCAGGCCCGTGTAAGACCCGGGGCCCTTGCTGACGCAGACGGCGTCGCAGTCGCGCACGGCCAGGCCGCGTTCGTCAAGCAACTGCTTGACGAACGGCGCCGTGAGCGACGCCTGCGAGCGCGGCGTCTCGCTTTCCAGGTACTCCAATATGCGTCCCTCCTCGGCCAGAGCCGCGGAACAAAGTGCCGTCGATGTCTCTATGAGTATTATGCGCGCCATCTCTTATTGCTTGAGCAACAATTCTTTAAGGTAGGGGAATACCGTATATGCGATGTCCCTGATCGGACTGTAGAGCACTGACTCTTCCAATAGGGATTCGTCCACGAGGCCGAACTTGATGTTGATCGTGTCGAAAAGTACGATGCCTATACCGATGAGCAGTCCGGCAAGAAGGATGGCGAACACCAGCCCAAGCAGGCGGTCCAGCCATCCGAGCATGACGAGTTTCGACAGGCCGGTCAGCAGTTTCCCCAGAACGAAGAGCACCAGGACGACCGCGATCATTATCGCGGCGAAACTGATGACATGCATAACCGTCTCTGACACTTCGAAATAAGGCTTCAGCCACTCGCTCACGACATTGGAGAACTTGAATGCCAGCCATGCGCCCAGAATCAGCGAAACAAGCGCAACTGCCTGCTGTATGAAGCCTTTGGTTATCCCGCTGATGATGGCGGGAAGGAAGCATATCAGAATAATGATGTCGGGCGTGCTCATTGTTTTGTTAAAAACGCTTGAAATGTTTATCTTTGCAGACTATAAAACAGACTGCTCCCGGACTTGGTCCGGATGCAAAATTAGGCAAAAAATATGACATTCAAAGAGTATAAGGGCTTGGATCTGGTCTCGATCGGGAACGGGACGCTGGAGAGATGGAAAAAGGACCGCGCGTTCGAGAAGTCTCTCGAACTGCGCGAAGGCGCTCCGGAGTTCATTTTCTTCGAGGGACCCCCGTCCGCGAACGGCATGCCGGGCATCCACCATGTGATGGCCCGCTCCATCAAGGACGCGATCTGCCGCTACAAGACTCAGGCAGGTTTCAAGGTGGAACGCCGCGCCGGCTGGGACACCCACGGACTCCCCGTGGAGCTCGGCGTCGAGAAGAAACTCGGCATCACCAAGGAGGACATCGGCACCAAGATAAGCGTCGCGGAGTACAATGACGCCTGCCGCAAGGAAGTCATGAAGTATACCGCCGAGTGGCGCAATCTCACCGAGCGCATCGGCTACTGGGTCGACATGGACGACCCTTATATCACCTACGACAACCGCTACATCGAAACCCTCTGGTACCTTCTGAAGGACATCTACGGAAAGGGTTACCTCTATAAGGGCAAGTCCATCCAGCCTTATTCTCCCGCGGCGGGCACCGGCCTGAGCTCGCACGAGCTCAACCAGCCCGGCTGCTACCGCGATGTCAAGGACACCACCGCCGCGGTGCAGTTCGAGGTCATCCGCGACGGTCGCTCCGAGGCCCTGTTCGAGGAGGGGCTACCGCTCTTCATCCTCGCCTGGACCACCACACCCTGGACCCTTCCTTCCAATACCGCCCTTTGCGTAGGCCCGAACATCGATTACGTGCGTGTCCGTTCGTTCAATCCCTATTCCGGCAAGGAAGCGGTCTATTTGCTGGCCAAGGCCCTCGTTCCCGCGTGGTTCAACGCCAAGGCCGCAGGGATTCCCCTTTCGGACTACAAGCCCGGTGACAAGCTCGTCCCTTATGAGGTGCTTCCGGGAGAGTACAAGGGTTCCGACCTTCTCGAGATACGCTACAGGCAGTTGATACCGTGGTTCACTCCTGATGATGGCGCTTTCCGCGTCATCCCCGGAGACTATGTCACCACGGAGGACGGTACCGGCATCGTACACATCGCTCCGACATTCGGTGCGGACGACATGAAGGTCGGCAAGGCCGCCGGCGTCCCGCCGTTGATGGTCATCGACCGTAACGGCGACCCGCAGGCGCAGGTGGACCTCAAGGGCCGCTTCTGCCGCATCGAGGACCTCGACCCGAAGTTCGTCGAAGAGCGCGTCAGCCCTGATTATGCCGAATGGTCCGGCCGTTTCGTGAAGAACGCCTATGATCCCGCCCTCGGCCCCGACGACCCCACCCTCGACATCGATCTCAGCGTGATGCTGAAGTCCCAGGGGAAGGCCTTCAAGATTGAGAAGCACGTCCATACATATCCTCATTGCTGGCGCACCGACAAGCCCGTTCTCTATTATCCGCTGAACTCCTGGTTCATCAAGGCTACGGCCGTGCGCGAGCAGATGATGGCGCTCAACGAGCAGATAATGTGGAAGCCCGAAGCCACGGGCACGGGCCGCTTCGGCAAATGGCTGGAGAACATCCAGGACTGGAACCTCAGCCGCAGCCGCTATTGGGGCACGCCTCTGCCCATCTGGCGCACCGAGGACGGAAAGGAAGAGAAATGCATAGGCTCCGTCAAGGAACTCTACGCTGAGATAGACAAGGCCGTCGAGGCCGGAATAATGACATCCAATCCTCTGGCAGACAAGGGATTCGATCCTGAGGATATGAGCCTGGAGAATTACGACCGCATCGACCTTCACAGGCCGTATGTGGATGAGATATTCCTCGTCAGCGACAGCGGCAGGAAGATGACACGCGAGAGCGACCTCATCGACGTTTGGTTCGATTCCGGTTCCATGCCGTACGCGCAGGAAGGCCTGCGCGCCCTCGGCAGCGAGAAGTTCGGCTGTACGGCCGACTTCATCGCCGAGGGCGTCGACCAGACCCGCGGCTGGTTCTACACCCTGCACGCCATCCATACGATGGTCAGCGGCACTCCCGCGTTCAAGCGCGTTATTTCCAACGGACTGGTCCTCGACAAGAATGGAGACAAGATGTCCAAGCGCCTTGGCAATGCCGTCGACCCCTTCAAGGCCCTCGACACTTACGGCCCGGACGCCCTGCGCTGGTATATGCTCACCAACGCCCAGCCTTGGGACAATCTCAAGTTCGACGAGGCCGGCGTCGTGGAGGTCAGCCGCAAGTTCTTCGGTACGCTTTACAACTGTTACTCGATGTTCGCGCTCTACGCCAATATCGACAAGTTCGATATCAACGCTCCGCTGGTGCCTTATTCGGAGCGTCCGGAGTTCGACAAGTGGATCATCAGCCGCCTGAACACCCTCATCAAGGGTGTCGTGGCGGCGTATGAGGACTACGATATCACGCTTGCAGGCCGCCTGGTGCAGGATTTCGTCATCGACGACCTGTCCAACTGGTACATCCGCCTGAATAAGAAGCGCCTCTGGGGTTCCGGCCTCGCATCGGACAAGCTCGCCGCTTACCAGACTCTTTACGAGGTGCTTAAGGACGTGGCCCTGCTCTCCGCACCGATCGCGCCTTTCTATATGGACAATCTCTGGGTGGACCTCGTGCCCGGCACCGACAGCGTGCATTATCAGGCCATGCCGGAGAGCGACGCCTCGCTCGTAGACGCCGGCCTCGAAGAGAGGATGGCGCTTGCACAGCAGGCTTCCTCGATGGTGCTCGCCCTCCGCAAGAAGGCTGGCATCAACGTCCGCAAGCCGCTCGCCCGCCTTCTCATCCCCGTCATCAGCGACTCCGTGAAGGACAATCTCGAGCAGGTCAAGGGCATCATCCTGACCGAGGTCAATGTCAAGGAAGTGCAGTTCATCCAGGACACCACCGGCATCATCACCAAGCGCATCAAGCCCAATTTCAAGACTTTGGGCAAGGTTTACGGCAAGCAGATGAAGGAGATCGCCGCGGCGTTCGGACAGTTCTCCCAGCAGGTCATCACCGACATACAGTCTGCAGAGACTGCAGGGCAGCCTTACACCCTTTCCCTCCCCGGCGGTGAAGTGGTCCTGAACCCTGGCGATTATAATATCTCGTCAGAGGACATGCCGGGCTGGCTCGTCGCTTCCGAGGGTCCCCTGACCATCGCCCTCGACATCGAGATCACCCCCGCGCTGCGTGCCGAAGGCACTGCGCGCGAGCTCGTGAACCGCGTACAAAATGTACGTAAGGACACCGGCTTAGACGTTACAGACAATATTATTATTAGAGTTTTTGCAAGACCGGCAGATTTTGATGCTATCAAGCAATCCCTTGATTCGTATTCTTCTTATGTGAACAATCAGACCCTCTCCGGTAGTACAGAGGTCTTTGCATATGAGTTAGCTCCTTCAGAATCGCAAATAGTGGAATGGAACGATAGCGATATTCGCATTCAAGTGAATAAGAAAACAAACACAGATAAGACTATGGCAGAACAGAACAAGAAGGTCGAAGAGACCATCGAGAAGACCCGTTACAGTGACGAGGAACTCGCTGAGTTCAAGGAGATCATCCTCGACATGCTGGCGAAGGCCAAGGCCGAATATACGACCCTTCGCGGCACGGTCATGCGCACTTCCAGCAATGATATCGAGGATACGTCACCGTCTTTCAAGACCGTCGAGGACGACGGCGCCAACCAGCTCTCCAAGGAGGAGGCCAGCCAGCTCGCTGCACGCCAGTACAAGTTCATCCAGAACCTCGAAGCCGCCCTTGCGCGCATCGAGAACAAGACTTATGGCATCTGCCGCGTGACCGGCAAGCTCATTCCCAAGGAGCGCCTTCGTCTTGTGCCTCACGCCACCCTGACTGTCGAGGCTAAGGAAATGCTGGCCAAGAACGGCAGAAGGTAGGGTACCATGAAGAAGTCTGTGGGCCGGAAACTCGTCATTCTGGGCATCATACTCGTGGTCATAGACCAGGTCATCAAGGTCCTGGTCAAGAGCAATATGGGCCTCGGCGAGCATATTGATGTCATCGGGAACTGGTTCAAACTCCTGTTCGTCGAGAACGAAGGAATGGCCTTCGGCTGGGCCTTCGGAGGCAAGGTCGGGAAGTTGCTGCTGTCGATATTCCGCATCTGCCTTTGCGGTGCGTTGGTATGGTGGATACGCAGCCTGTGCCGGAAGAACAGCGCCGCGCGCGCCGCAGGCAAGGCGGCGCCCATCCCCACCGGCGTCCTGGTCGGCCTGACGCTCATTACCGCAGGTGCTTTCGGCAACATCATCGACAGTCTCTTCTACGGTGTCATCTGGGGCTATGCTCCCTTCCTTTTCGGCAAGGTCGTGGACATGTTCTACTTCCCGCTGTGGACCTGGCCGGACTGGGTGCCGCTTTTGGGAGGTCACCTCTTCTTCGAGCCTGTCTTCAACTTTGCGGACAGTTGCGTGACCGTGGGAGCGTTCTATCTGTTGATCTTTCAGTGGAAATTCTTCGTCAAGAGCGAGGACTGATTTTGCAGGGCGGAAGTTTTTGCATATCTTTGCAGTCCCTTTCCGGGGGACGGACATATATGGTGAGTTGGCCGAGTGGTCGATGGCGTTGGTCTTGAAAACCAATGAACTGCAAGGTTCCGGGGGTTCGAATCCCTCACTCACCGCTACGCGGTTCGTTCGGGATTAGCGTCGCATCGCGGCTGCCCCCAGGGGCATGCCGACTCCGCTTCGCTCCGTCGGGTGCCTCCCGGTCGTCGCATCGCTCCTCCCTCCCGGCACGCGCCTGAAGGCGCATCGGCCCTCCTGGCCTCAGAAACGTTACTTCGGAGAGTATGGGTTACCTTTCCCCGGCGTGGCGGTGCGGTTAAATGGTCGAGGAGTGCTCCAGACGGTCCAAAACCTGGACCGTCTGGAGCGTTTTGAGGCATTTTTGCGCCAGAAGGTCCAATGGATGGACCGTCTGGAGCGCTTTACCGGAGGATGTAACCGTGGCGGATAAGGTCGTCTCGGGACTTGATGGGGAAGGTATAGCCGCCACGGAGGAGAAAAAGGTCGTCGGTGACGCTGATTACCTGTTCGTAGAGGTGGTCGGAGATGATGATGCCCTTGGAGGCTTTCTGCTCCAGGATCATTGCCTGCATCTTCTCGACATACTTCGGGGCGATGTTGGAGAAGGGTTCGTCGAGGATGCAGAATTCGCCCCCGCTATTCAGTACCATATACATTTCGGCGACGCGGACCTCTCCGCCGGACAGTTCCCTGGCCATTCTCCTCTGACAGGTGTGGAATTTAGGATCGAAAGTCACGAGGCCGTCATAATCGACGCCATAAAGGTCAAAAGCCTCTCCGAGGGTCATTTTCGGAGGGATGAACTCGTGCTGGGGAAGATATTTTATCCTTTCCCCGATGTGCCCGTAGTCCGTGTCCATCTCCTCATTGAAACGGATGAACAGGTTCTGAGGTTTTATTCCGCCCATTATACATTTGAACAGGCAGGATTTGCCCGTGCCGTTCCTGCCGAGCACGCCCGTCACCCTGCCCGTCCGGGCAGTGATGAAGGCGCTCTTGAGGACCTGCAGCCTCCCGAATGCGAGTTGAACGCTGTCAACCAACAGAGTGTCAAGAGATTGCATTGCCAATCATTACGGAAATGATTATCAGAACGATGAATACGACGAGATCCACGGCGTAGGGAATGATACGGAATTCATTCCTGCTGATGCCGAGATTGAGATAGAAATACATCTTCTGCCTCTGCCCTGACACGGAGATAAGATAGAAGATAAAGGGGATGCTTGCCAGTTTCAAGAGCAAGCACTCAGGCAGGAGTAAAGGGTCGAAGACGGTGAAGCCGGCCATCACCAGCGTCACCAGGGCGGAAACTACGTAGACGGGCTTCCCGAACTTGCCTGACAGTCGTATTTTCGACAATAATGTCATTCCTGGATGCCTGTTATCGTCTCACTCCGCCGAGGTCGTCGGCCCAGCGCTCGGTCCAGAAGGAGAAATAGTCGCGTCGCGGGCGGCTGGCCCACAGTATGGACGGGATGCCGATCACGGCCAGGTACAGCCATCCCAGCATCAGCGACTGGCGCGTGTGGCCCCATTCGTGCATCATCTCCCTGTCATTGTGCCGGTAACGGTCGTTGAGGATGATGTGGCGCCCCAGGGAAATCCCCCCGGGCATGCTGCCCGAAAAATGTAGCCTGACATCCCTGTAGTCGCGGCCTTCACGGGCGCCGTAACACAGCGCAAGTATCTCTCCCAGAATGTTCTGGGGGAGTTGCCATACATAAAGGAGAAGTGAAAGGGGCGTTTTCATAATACCCCTGCAGCTACGCAAATATCCTGCCATCGTCCTGGATATCCCGAATCAGAGCAGGGGTTTGATGTCCTTTTCGAAAATGTCCCTGGCGATGATGCGGTAATGCGGGTGATATGCGGCTTCATAGACGGGACTGTGGTGGAGTATCAGATGGCCTTCGGAAATGAGGGAGTCTATCTGTAGCAGGTCCCGTTCCGCGTCCGGGATGCCCGGGAAGTCCCGGCGGATGACCGCCTCGACTTCCTTCCATTTCTCCGCCCACTGGTCCGGGGTCATGTTCTGCCCGGCATTCGCGCTGCTGACGAAAGCCTCTAGCAGGCGGTTTTCAGTGACGAGGGAGTCCAGGATGACAGAGAGTTCCACGCGGATGTAGTTCCCCTCGTCGCCGACTGGCTCGTACCGCTTCACAGGCTTCGTGTACTTGCCCTCGGCGAGGTCTGAACTGTACTCGCCCAGTTCGCTGAGGAGGTATTCCCGTGCCGCGTCGGGGTTCGGGATGAGATGCTCGGGTCCGAGATTGTCCTGGCAGAAACTCTTGTAGATGTCCTGCACGCGGGATTCGGGATAATCGGCCATCTGGCCGGAAATCGCATCGCGGATGCTCCGGCCGTCCTGGCCGCAGGCGGCTGCCATAAGCGCCGCCAGCGCCAATGCAAGTATGTGAAGTTTTCCCATAATGATGCAAAGATAAAGATTTTTTGCCCGCGATGTTTGTATTCTCCCCGAAAGTCCTTATATTTGCAGTCCCGAAAAGGCCGGAAGGCTTTTGACGACCTCTGGATGTGGCGCAGTTGGTAGCGCACCTGGTTAGGGACCAGGAGGTCGCTGGTTCAAGTCCAGTCATCCAGACCATTTAATAATCAGGCACTTGCGCGATGCGCAGGTGCCTGATTCCTTTAAATTGTATTCTATTCTATGAATGCAATCTCTTTTCCGGAAAGGTATTTTTCCAGAAGGTCGCGGGTTCTGATCTTCACGAAGCAGGTGGCGGTACCGTCCGTGCAGGCGTACCATTCGCTCTCAGCGACGTTGCGGTCCATGACCAGACGGACGCCGGAGGCTGAGGGGAGTATGGCGCTGAGAATAGTCGTCGCGCCGACCAGGACACCGGTCAGTTCCCATAACTTCTCAGCCGAAGCGAAAGATACCCGCGGAATCCCCAGCGCACCGCAGAAATCCCGCGTCACGAAAGGCTTGTCGTCCGTGGTGACATACAGGTAGAAGTCAGTCTGCTGACGGTTGCACAGGAAGATGGTTTTGACAATGCGGACCCCTATCCTGGCATCGATGTGCTGACAGTCTTCCATCGTGATGCCCGGGTCGGTGTCTACCCGTTCGAAAGGAATCCCCAGAGTGGCGAAGGTTTCATAGACCTTACGCTGGAGTTCGGACGAGAACTCCCTAGGCGGGGTGGTGAGGATGTCGCTGACCTTGAATTCGCTCATTAGAGTCGGTATGATGGTTCGATGTGTAAAGATACGAATTCTTCCCGATTAAAGCTTGCTTTCCCATTTGTTCAAGAACTT
>Ga0310786_10002013_pt1 | contig 31905 bp, 29 predicted proteins | sample AusTroGonzalo_MG_FD_203881 | JGI IMG/M metagenome (GOLD analysis project Ga0310786, IMG submission 203881) | Bovine rumen microbial communities from tropical cattle in Woodstock, Queensland, Australia - Gonzalo_03 (v2) (version 2) | ecosystem: Host-associated > Mammals > Digestive system >...
AAGTCAAGACCGGTTACGCGCTCAATTATCTCGTCCCGCAGGGCTACGCCTCCGTCGGCACCCCGTCCGCGCTCAAGCAGCACGCCGAGACCCTTCGCCAGCGCGCCCACAAGGAAGCCAAGCTGGTCGCTGACGCCCAGGCCGTCGCCGCCAAGATCGAGGCCGTGGAAGTGAAACTGACCGCCAAGGTCGGCGAGAGCGGCAAGCTCTATGGCGCCGTGACCGCCGCCCAGGTGGCCGAGGCCCTCGCTGCCGCCGGTGTCGAGGTTGACAAGAAGAATGTCACCGTTCCTGAGATCAAGGAAGTCGGCGAATTCGAAGGCAAGGTGAAGTGCTACAAGGGCGTCTTCGCCAAAATCAAGGTCCTCGTCGAGGCCGAAGCCGCTGCTGAGTAATCCCAATTTGGATTCAAATACTGAAGAAAACAGGTCATTTCGACCTGTTTTCTTCGTTTATGCTGAAAAATTGCGCTATTCTGACGAAATATTCGCTATATTTGCAGAACCACATTAAGAATGCACAGCATGAAAAACATGCAAAACAAGTCCCTGCGGTCAAGAATGGCTCCCATCTTCCAGGACACGTTGCTTTCGTGCCTCGGGTCTTTCTTCGCATTCTTGCTGGTTCGCTGGGTGTCGGAACCGATTTACGCATTCTCCCTACACCTTATTATTTATATAGGTGACGCTCTTGTTTTCACCTTATTGGGCCTGCTGATCTCAGGCACCTTCCGCCGGGCACGACTGGGCACCTACAGCTTCTCGTCCGACCGGCTCTTCCTGACCCTCCTGGTCAAAGAAATCAGCATCATCGTTTTGATGCTCACCCGACTGGGCGGATTCACGCAGCCCGCCCACATCATGCTGGTCGTTATCTCCGACACGCTCTTCTCCGCCATGCTGATCTTCATCATCCGCACCGCGCTCATCCGCATGCGGGAAGATGCTATGGAGATGAAAGAATTGTCCTTCCGGCCCAATACCCTCGTGTTCGGGGACGACGACAACGCCGCCCTCTTTGCGGAGAGCGCCAAGCAGACCGGCCGTTACAACATCCTGGGACTGCTGTCCCGCCGACCGGAAATGGACAAGAAAATCGTGCACGGATTCTTTGTTTACTACATTGCCAACGACGCAGCCATGGAAGCCCTGCAGTGGCGCCTGGGCGGCATCGACTGCATCCTGTTTCCGAAAGGCGGTCCCGACGACCCCGATGGGAGCAGCAGCACGCCCGACAACATTCCGGCGAAGAGTAAAATCAGTGCGTTCGAGCGCTTCAGCAAACGAGCTTTCGACATTGTTTTGTCCGGAGTCCTGCTGATTGTTTTCTCGCCCTTAATCCTGATCTGTGCGCTGGCCGTCTTCCTTGAGGACGGCAGTCCTGTTGTTTATTCCCAGGAGCGAATTGGCCTGGGCGGACATCCGTTCCACATCCTCAAGTTCCGCTCCATGCGGCGGGACGCCGAGGCAATGGGCATTCCGCAACTTTATGCCGGCGACGACGATCCGCGCCTGACCCACGTGGGAAAATTCCTGCGCGAGCACCACCTCGACGAGCTCCCGCAGCTCTGGAACGTCTTCCGGGGGGACATGTCCTTCATCGGGTACCGCCCGGAGCGGCAATTCTACATCGACCGTATCATGGAGAAGAACCCACGATACCGGTACCTCTATCAGATCCGTCCCGGGGTCACGAGTTATGCGACCCTCTACAACGGATATACCGACACCCTGGAGAAGATGCTGACACGCCTCGACCTCGACCTCTACTACCTGCGTAACCACAGCGTGTGGTTTGACTTCCGGGTATTAGGATTGACCTTCCTGAGTATCGTCAGCGGCAAAAAATTCTAACCCCCGACACACAATGGCCTCTCGTACTGATCAGACCTGCTGGTTCGCAGCGCATACACGCTGCGGGGCGGAGCTGGGCGTGCGCGAACGCCTCGGGCGCCTGGGGACGGAGCACTTTCTGCCGACCGAACTGCGTTCGCGTACGCGCGGGCGCACGAAATATGAAAAGCCGCTCATTCCGGGCCTGATTTTTGTCCGGACTACCAAGCGGCAGGCCTGCGCCCTCGCCAACGAGCAGGGATTGCCGGTGCGCTACCTGATTGACCCCGCCACGAAGACCCTGCTGGTCGTACCCGACAAGCAAATGGAAGACTTCCAGCGGGTGCTGAACCTCTCCACCGAGGAAGGCGGTCTGCTGGACCGCCCCCTCGCCCTGGGCGACCGGGTCCGCGTGATCAAGGGCGTACTGAACGGCGTCGAAGGACGCGTGCTGGAGTTCCACGGACGCACTTACGTGGTCGTCGAGTTGCTGGGCAGCTGGTTCGCCCGCGCCGACGTCCCCCGCGCCTGGCTGGAATTGATATAGACCCATCCTCGACATTCCGGGCTTGATCCGGAATCTCGTACTACTTCCGTCATTCCGGACTTGATCCGGAATCTCGAAAAAGTGAAACTTTTTAATATTAGGAAACGTATATAATTATATGAGAAACAAGAAACTGAACTACACCGCCCCGGCCGTCATCAACGACCTCGTGCTGGAACTCGAAGCTGAGATTCTCGGTGCCTCCGTGGTCACCGAGGAGACTGTTGTCGAGACCAAAGGTCAGGAGATTGAGACCCACGACTTCACCGACCCCAGTTTCAATCAGACCTGGGAATAACCCCCCACTATACCCCTTTTTGCTATGATAGCAACCAAGCGAATCCCGGCACTGTCCGTCCTTTGTGTCATCGGCGCCGCCCTGGCCTTGACGGGATGCTGGAAAGATATTATATCCGAATCCAACGACCTGAAGTTTTCGGCCGCCTATTCCGTCGGCACCAAGGCCGTTTACGGCGTTGACGTCAATGGCACTCAGCAGATTCTGTGGCAGGGGACGGACGACGTCCGAATCTCCAGCGACTACGCCGTGACCATGCTGGGACGCCGCTTCAGCGACTATACCGTCACCCCGCAGAGCGGCGAGAGCGACGCCACCCACGGCAAAATCAGCCGCAAAGCCACCGTCATCGGGAACACCGAGGACAGCGGCCTGCGCTGGATCGACAACGCCTCCGGCAGCGCCAGCTTCTGGTCGGTCTATCCGGCTTCGGCCATGAGCGACAACGAGCTCCAGAACATCACGTTCACGATTCCGAGTTCGACGTCCCTGCAGACGGCTGTCAAGCAGCCCAGCGGCAACGTCGTCAAGATCCTGGACCCCGTGAACGGTTCCTATCCGATGGTCGCCTGCACCTCCGGCGTGAGCGCCAACACCAACCTGGTCAAACTCAACTACTACCCGGCATTCACCTCTTTCCAGATCACGCTGCTCAACGACTCCGAAGGTACGATGACGCTGAATTACTGCTCGCTGACCTCCTCCACGAACGACCTGTGCGGCACGTTTACCGCCCCCATCGAGGACCTCGCTCAGGCGAGCCCCGTCACTTCGCGCATCTCCACTTCCTCCACCGGCCAGACGGTCAGTGCCGGGCTGAACCAGCCCCTGCAGAGCGGCGAAAGCGTGACCTTCAGCATCTTCTGCCTGCCGACCGACCTGACTGACCTCACCCTCGCCTGCAACTTTACCGACGAGAACGGCACGCAGACCAAGACCCTGGCCCTGAACCGAAGCGGCTCCGCTATCTCGTTCGATGCCTGCAAGCAGCACCGCATCAACCTCCGCTTCAAGGGCGGCACCGTAGATGTCGAAATGACGCCAGTCATCGCGCTTGTCGTATCCAGCGCCTTCGGTGACGATTACGAGTACAAAGACGGAGAAGTCGTGGACAAGCGCACGGGCGAGAAAGTGGACCCCGAAGAACTTCAGCAGGCCATTCTGGCTGTCCACGACGTCACGATTACCGACGACCACGGCATCGACACCGTCAACTACGTCAACGGTATGTTCGCCTTCACGAACCTGGAGACGCTGACCATCGACGGCGCCAACTCCATCAATTCCGTCACGGTGGAGGGCCTTCCGCACTTCAAGGAGCTCAACATTATCTATGCCGACGCGATCCAGGATGTAACCGTCTCCGACTGTCCCTGGACGGAAACTGTCAACATCAATACCCGGTCCTTGAACACCATCACACTCAACAACCTGACCAAACTGAAGACCCTGACCGTGGATGAGGGTGGCGCTAACAGCAACCTGAAGACCTTCACGCTGACCAACTGCTACGACCTCGAGACCGCACATTTCGGAGAAATCGGCGCGCTCGAGGAGTTGGATCTGAGCGGCTGTTCCAAACTGACCGACCTTACCATCGATCTGGCTTATAAGCTTAAGGATGTGGACCTTACAGGATGCTCTTCGTTAAAGAGCATCTACATCAACGATGCCCAGACCCTCCCGTTGTTAGACATCGATCCCTGTACTTCGCTCGAGAGCCTCATCCTCGTCAACCCGCAGAATCTGCTTCGTTTCACCACGAATTCCACGACCCTGCATACCCTTAAGTTCATCGGCAACAACGGGTCTCAGAACCTGGTGACGATGTCGCTCGACACCCCGTCCCTGAGCACGATCGAGATGACGAACAATCAGTCTCTGGCCAATCTGACCTTGTCGAATCTGCCCAGCGCGATCAGTTCCTTCCAGACCATTGTCCCCGCCTTCAGCCAAAACGGAAGCCGCGCTTTGCGCAACCTGAGCCTGACCAACTGCAGCGGGTTCACGAGTATCTCCATCGATTCCGCACAAAGTATAGTGCAGATGAACTTTGACTCTTGTTCCGCGCTGCGATCCGTCACGCTGTATGGCAATAGTGCCGCCAACGTCTGGGCCAATCCGCCCACGACGACCATCGTGGCCACCAAGCGGAACTGCCCTAACTTAAGCAGCTATACGGTAAATAACTGGGGGACAATCGGCACCTACCAGTTCACGAACCCGTAGCATTATTTCCTCAAGTTCCCGACGATAAGTTCCCAGATGGTAGCGAACGTCTCCCGGGGACAATAAGAAAGCGAGAATGGCAGCCGCCGCAGGAAAGCCTTTGCGGTGGCTGCTTTCGTTTTGGGATGATTCCCGAAACGGCCGGAGCGCTGGACGATGCGGCGCAGCGAGGTCGTCCGCACGGGCTCGAAGTCCGGCAAGCAGTAGATCAGATCGAGCCCAAAATCGTACACCAACAGCGAGCAGACCAGGTTATGCCAACGCAGCAGGCCGGCATATTTCAGGGCCGCGCGCAGTTCGTTTTTATCGTATTTCCCGTCCAGCCTGGTTATCGCAATGGCCAGGTCGCAGAGCTGTTTGCAGCCCACTCCGTGTCCGATGACGTGCTTGAAAATATGGGCCGACAGCAAGAGGATTTCCCCACAGGGAGAGCCCGGCTCCGGCAGCTTCTTGGCCGGGCGATGAATGTCGTAATAGCGCGGGTGCACTTCCACCAGAACCAGGTCGCGAGCCAGCACCAGGGCCCCGTCCGAGGCCCTTCTTGCTTTCGGGAAGATCGTCCGCGCACGTTTGAATTCCTCTGGCGGAAGATACAGGTCGATGTCGCCGACCTGGCGGACGGACGGGTCCGCGTAATACTTCGCCGCCTCGCTCCCCTTCTGGATGATCGGGTGCAGCCGGGACTCCGCCAGGATCTGGAACAGCGTCACCTGCACGCGCGCATAGCGCGCATTCGCCCGGGCGAAAGCTTCCTCCATCGTCCGGAGAACGGGTTGGATTTCCTCCGGCGGCTGCTGCTCGGCCGGCAGCTGCGCAATTCCCTTCAGGATCAGGCCCATCACGGCCTGGCTGCGGCTCAGCGACAGCAGACGATCCCACCCGGCCGCGTCGGGCACGGAGGGCAGGCGCAGTTCCTGCTCCCACAGGCCCGCGCGCAGCAACGCCGTGAAAGTATGCCAAACGCTGTCCGACATCGTCTCAAAGATACGGATTTTTCGTATATTTGTCTCCTGCGATGAAGAGATTTCTGCTCATACTCTCCATGCTGCTGGCGCTCAACGCCGCCGCCCAGGAACAACTGATCCTGCTGCCGGCGGAAGGCCGCAACGCCCCGGAAACCATCCGGGACAATCCCCTCTACGGCAAGACCGTCATCGTGTTCGGCGACAGCTACGTCCAGAACTCCGCCTGCCCCATCCAGGAGACCTGGCACTACAAGCTGGCCGCCAAATACAACATGGAGTACCACAACTGGGGCCGGAACGGCACCTGCATCGCCTACGACTGGCAGCGGGAACAGTTCGGGGCGCCCATGTACGAGCGCTTCGCGGAATTGCCGGACATCCCCGTGGATTACCTCATCGTCATCGGCGGGCACAACGACGCCGTGCTGATGGACCGCTACGGCGAGGGGACGGAGTTCTTCTGCGAGAAATTGCGGATCCTCTGCAAAGGGCTGCGCGAGAAATATCCGACGGCCATCATCTGCTTCGTCACGCCCTGGGATGTCCCCAGGCCCATGTACCGGGAGACGGCCCAGGCCATGCTGCAAGTCTGCGGCGAATTCGGCATCCCCGTCTTCGACGCCACGAAGCACAGCGGCATCTTTGTCCACTACCGGGGCTTCCGCCAGATTTTCTTCCAGAGTCCCGACGACACAGCCCACCTTAACGCCAAAGGCCACGACCTCTTCCTCCCCCGCATCGAACCTTTCCTCCTGGGGCTCTAACCCAACCACCCGGCCTTCCGGGCACCGCCTCCGTCATTCCGGGCTTGACCCGGAATCAAAGCTACAATGCCCCCAGAGGCTTGTTTTTTCAGTAGAAAAAAAATATATTTGTTACTGAAATGGTCCTCCATTTCATATCTCTCACCCGGATCTGCGCCTGCAGGCCCGACGGCGAAGCCGTAACAAACTGACACTCAATAACTTCCCCTTCAGCAATGCGTAAGTTGCTCATCTTCCTGGCCGTGCTGTCCCTGACAGCAGGGGCATGCATAGCCCGCCCACTCCCCGACCGTTATTCCCCGTACCAGCACGGCTATCGCTGGTATTTCTCGCTCCAGGGCGGCCCCGCCATTTCTTTCACTGACAACATCCAAACCTACGGGCAGAACGGCCAGAGCTGGGATATGCTCTGCTGGCATGCAGCCGCGTCCTTCGGCTACAACTTCTCGGACGCCTGGGACCTGCGCATTTCCGGCAGCTACGCCAACAACGCCGGCGCCATGCTCCCCTACGGCGGCTTCTATCCGTACTATTACTTCGCCGCCCAGCTGTTTGCAGACATAGCATTGAACTACAACGCTTTGGCCGAATACAACATCCCGTTCAACCTCAAGACCTACATCGGCCTCGGCGGCGCCTACACGCACAATTTCACCGAAGTGGAGCACCCCTTCCAGGAACTCCCGGCGTACAATATCGTCCCCGGCGTCCGCCTGGGCGGCATCATCGAGATCGACTATAAGAGCGGTTTCGGCTGGTTCCTGGACCTCGGCGCCGAGGCCTTCCTGGACCGATACGACGGCCAGGTAGCGGGATCCCCGGTTGATTTTGCCTTCAAGTTGTCCTTTGGTGTCATCTACCACCTCCCGCTGATTCGAAAGTAATTTACTACGGAATCGACGAACTACAGCTCCAAGCGCGTCGCCAAGAACACGCTGATCCTCTACGGCCGGATGATTCTCATCCTGCTGATCAGTTTATACACAAGCCGCGTCGTGCTCAACACACTGGGCGTCGAGGACTTCGGCGTATACGAGGTGGTGGGTGGCGTCGTAGCCATGTTTTCAATTCTGTCCTCGTCTCTTTCCACGGCCATCAGCCGCTTCATCACCTTCTCGCTCGGGAAGAACGACCAGGAGGAATCGACCAAGATCTATTCCACAGCCATCATCATCCAGGTGCTGCTGGCCATCGTTATCGGCATCCTGATCGAAATCATCGGCGTCTGGTATCTGCACAACAAGATGAACCTCCCGGACGGCAGAATGGATGCCGCCTTCTGGGTCCTCCAGTGCTCCATTGTCACGTTCGGTCTGGGTTTGATCGGCGTTCCCTTCGATGCGGAGATTGTCGCACATGAGGACATGAAGGCATATGCATATCTCTCGATTGTAGACGCCTTGCTGGCGCTGCTGACCGTCCTCCTGCTCAAGGTTTTACCTTCTGACAAGTTGATTGTCTATGGAATCCTTACTATGTTAGCCTCCCTGATAACCAGATGCCTGACCGCAGGCTTTTGCAAAAGACACTATCGGGAATGTCACTTCATCCCCAGCATGGATAAACGGCTGCTTAAGGAAGTAGGCACCTTCACGGGCTGGCACCTGCTCGGCGAAAGCGCATGGATCATCAACAACCAGGGCGTCACGCTGCTGGTGAATTCCTATTTCGGCGTCGGCATGAATGCCGCCCGGGGCATTGCCACTCGCATGAACGGTCTCATCAACAAATTCTCGACGAATTTCACGACAGCCCTTTCCCCGCAAATTACGAAAACCTATGCCGAGGGCGACTTGAAAGCCATGCACTCCTTGATTTTCCGCGGGACCAAGTTGTCGTATTACCTGATGCTGCTACTGGCGGTTCCCATCCTGGCAGAAACGCCCGTCCTTCTTCGCCTGTGGCTCAAGATCGTTCCGGACCACGCGGTCATATTCTCGCGTCTCACGGTCATCTCGGCTTTGATTATCGTCCTGGGGACGCCGCTGGTCAAGGCGGTGATGGCGACCGGAGACTTGAAGAAATACCAGATCGTGGTCAGTTCCATTTCCATCTGCGCCTTCCCGCTGACCTGGATTGCCTACCGGATCGGCTTGCCTGCGGAATGGTCCTACCACATCTTCAACCTGGTGTATTTCATCATCCTCTTCGTGCGCGTTTACCTGATCAAAGACCTGATCGAGTTCCCGTGCCGGAAATTCTTGACAGACGTTTACCTTCGTGTTCTGGTCGTCACCTTGGTCGCCGGACTCCTGCCTTTCGTTTTGGTCAGCATCCAGCCTGAATCCACATGGCGCCTGATCGAGGTCCTATTCGTCAGCGTCGTTTCCGTGTGCGCCACAGCCTACGCCATCGGCTTGAACCACGAAGAAAAGAACATCGTCCTGGGTTACGCCCGGAGATTCCTCCACAAAGAAACCCAGCCTACGGCATGATCAGCATCCTCGACAAACACAACTGCTGCGGTTGCCAGGCCTGTCACGAAGCCTGCCCGGCCCGGTGCATTACCATGGTCGCCGACGCAGAAGGATTCCTCTATCCGGAAATCCAGGCTGCAGACTGTCTGGAGTGCCACCGTTGCGAGCAGGTCTGCCCCCAGCTGAACCCGCCGCGCGGGACGGACGAAAGGCCGCTCAACTGTTATGCGGTTCAGTCGAAAGACACGAAGACCCGGTTGCAGAGCTCTTCTGGAGGCGTCTTTTCTCTTCTCGCCGAGGCCATCCTGAAGCAAGGAGGCGTCGTCTTCGGCGCCCGTTTTGACGACAACTGCACGGTTTACCATTCCTTCACGGAGACGATGGAAGGACTCTCTCCTTTCCGCGGCAGCAAATATGCACAAAGCGACATGCGCAAGGCTTATACGCAAGTCGGCCGATTCCTTCAGCAGAAGCGTCCGGTTCTGTTCACGGGAACCCCGTGTCAGATTGCCGGTTTGCGGGGATATCTCCAGGGCAAGAAAGACGAGAACCTGTATTTAGTTTCCGTCGTCTGCCACGGCGTGCCCAGCCCCAAGGTCTGGAAAACGTTTCTGGATAACGTCACGGACGGCGTACCGCCGACAAGTGTCAATATGCGAGACAAAGAAAACGGCTGGAGCCGGTACAAGATGGTCATCCGCCGGGACGGGAAAACGCTTCAGGACATTCCGGCCACGGATACGCCCTTCATGCGAGCTTTCCTGAGCAACCAGATACTCCGTCCTGCCTGCTATTCCTGCCGCTTCCGGAGCAATCATGGAAGCGATCTTACCCTTGGCGATTATTGGGGCATCGAAAAATATCACCCGAATATGTCGGACAATAAGGGAACCTCCCTGATTCTCGCCTATACGCAAAAGGGGCAGCAATTGCTGGCCGGTCTGGATCTCATCCGCGAGGAAAGCCGTTACGAGGATGCCGTGAGAGAGAATCCCTCCATCATAAATGCATCGCCCGAACCGGCCGGAAGAGCCTCCTTCTGGAAGGCCTTCCAACGGCGCGGCGCAGACGCCCTCGACATTTATACAAACGATAGTTACAAAGCCCGGATACAGCGATTCTGGTACCGGTTCCGTCCATGAGAATCTGCATCCTGACACAGCCCCTCGGGGCCAATTACGGTGGCATCCTGCAGGCGTATGCGCTGCAGAAAGTTCTCCGGGACATGGGCCATGACGTGACAACGCTGCGTTTTCGCCCCGCCACCCCTTGGGTCCCGACCGGTGTCAGAAAACACCTGCTGACCCTGCGACGCTTCATCTCCAAGTACCTTAAAGGCAACCGAGATATTGTCTGCTGCGATCCTGCCAGACAGACCTGCTTCGCCTACCGGGAACTGGACCGTTTTATCGAGGAGCACTTGCGCTGTCAGGAAGTCCAGGCGCCTTTATCGGCCGCAGCCATCTGCGGCTTTGACGCCTTCGTGGTCGGGAGCGACCAGGTCTGGCGGCCGGCCTATTCCCCTTGCCTGCCGAACTTCTATCTGGATTTCCTCGGCGACGCCCCTGTCAAACGAATTGCCTACGCCGCTTCATTCGGAGTTGACAAGTGGGAGACAGACGAGCAGACAACGGCACTTATCCGTCCGCTGGCGCAGCGCTTCGACGCCGTTTCCGTCCGGGAAGCCTCGGCCGTGGAACTTTGCAGGAAACACCTCGGCGTCGATGCCCGCCTGATGCCGGACCCCACCCTACTGCTGCAGGCTGCCGATTATCGCGCCTTGTGTGGGACGCAGCAAGGCCCCAGCGAAGACTATATTGCAGAATATCTTCTCGACAAGGGCGAACGCGAGCAACGGTTCATCGACCGCCTCTCGGCGCAAACCGGCCTGCCGGTCAGGCAAATCGGGCAACTGGACTGGGCCCGCAGCACCGATTCGCTGGAGAGTTGGATCGCAGCGATTGCCGGAGCCCGCTATGTGGTCACGAATTCTTTCCACGGGACGGTTTTCTCCCTCCTCTTTGAACGAAGCTTTTTTGCCATCATCAACCAAGCCCGGGGCGCTTCCCGCTTTGTTTCCCTGTTGGATGCAGCGGGTCTGCGCGAGCGCTTGATAGACGGTAGCGAATTGCAATCATACAGCCCAGACTTGAAAGATATTGATTTCAAGCCTGTTTCACAAAAAATTGCAGCCCTGCGACAGGCAGGCCTGCAATTCCTGAGCACCATCTAGGATATGAACCAGGACTGGAAAATCCTGCAATCCAAGACGATTGACGCCCTCCGCTTCCCCATGGCGGTGGCGGTCGTGATGCTGCATTATTCCATGTTTATCATGGATGATGCCCACGGAGCGCTTCGCGGGCTGTGCATTTTCTTTCAAGAAGGCATCTGCCGCCTGGCAGTTCCCTGTTTCTTCTTCATTTCGGGCTTCCTGTTCTTCCGCGGATTACGGGCGTGGTCCTGGTCTGAATGGAAAAGAAAAATCCGCAACCGGGGACGCAGCCTGCTCCTTCCCTATCTGCTTTGGAACATACTGGCACTATTTGCTTATTGGGCTTGGAACAACCTGACCGGAACAAGGATCGGTCTGTTCGAAGAGTTTCACCACCTCGGCGGAATCCGGATCTTCTATAGCAGAACCGGCGCGTTACCCATCGGACCGCAAGCTTCGCCTCTTGACGATCCCCTTTGGTTTATCCGAGATTTGATGTACTATATTCTGGTCACGCCGGCGATTTATCTTTTCTTGAAGTACACTCGAGGATATGGTATGCTCGGCATGTGCATCTTGTTCCTCGCCATCCGTAGGTCCGTCCCGGAAGGATTCGTTTTCTTCACTCTGGGTGCTTACATGCAATATTCCGAAAAGAATATAATCCGGTATCTGCATCCTGCAAGACATTGGTTTTACTGCCTATTTGTACCATTACTTGCAGTAACGCTCCTATTCTACGGGACATCCGAATACTGGAACCGCTTCTGTAAGTTCTTCTTCATGATTAACGGTATCGCCGCTTCTTTCTGCCTGTCAGCAGAGATTCTTGAGAAGAAGCCAGAGCTTCCGCTTCCTTTTCTGGCCAGCAGCAGTTTCTTCATTTTCGCACTACACAATGTGCTGGTATTAAGAAAGATCGCGGCACCTGCCGTATATGCGATCATCCCGGCAGACACGACGATCGGCGGCATCGCCGCCTTCTTCCTCATCCCGACGCTGGCCGTCGGAATCTGTCTGGGGCTTCTCTGGGTGCTTCAGAAACTGCTGCCCCGTACGACAGCCCTGCTCACAGGCAACCGCCAAATTCAAACTGCATAAGACATGACCTTCAAAGAGAGACTGCTCGAATGGTGCATCCGCCCGGAACGATACTACATCCGGCGGTATCTCCGATTCCTCCGCCAGGAGGAGAAATATACCCTTGGCAACAAGCCGAATACGCTGCTCGGGCTGTGGTACCGCGCCCGCAAGAACCGCCTCGGTTCCCGGCTGGGATTTATCATCAGCGCCGGCTGCTTCGGGGAAGACTTGCACCTGGAGCATTTCGGTTCCGTGATCGTGAATCCGAAAGCCCGCATCGGCAAGGGCTGTATCATCCACGGCAACTGCTGCATCGGCAGCAACGGCGGCTATCCGGACGATTCCCCCGTCATCGGGGACAACGTGGACATCGGCCAGAACGCTCAGATCCTCGGCGGCATCCGCATCGCGGACAACGTCCGGATCGGCGCCGGCGCCGTGGTCGTAAAAGATGTTCTGACACCGGGGGCGACCGTCGTAGGCGTTCCGGCCCGGGAAATCACAAGGAAAAACGCATGACCCCCGCCCTTTCCGTCATCGTCCCGGCTTATAATGCCGAGAAGTCCCTTCAACGGTGCTTGAGCAGCATCGCAGCGCAGACTTTTCGGGATTTTGAGGTCTTGATCATCGATGATGGGAGCCAGGACGCCACGGGGAAGATAGCAGATGATTACGCAGCCATGGACAAGCGGTTCATCGTGTTGCACAAGCAGAATGGCGGCGTGGCGGCCGCTCGCCAGGACGGCATCGACCGGGCAGGCGGAGCATACGTACTGTTCGTCGATTCGGATGATTACATCCAGCCCGACATGCTGCAAGAGTTGCATCAGGCAGCCCTCAACGAAGCGGCCGATTTGATCATCTGCGACTTTAACCTGATTCGCAGCGACCGGGTCGAATACTGGCATCAGCAGCCTGCTTCCCTTGAACGGGAAGCATTGATGGGCGCCATGTTCTATTTCTGCCCGCTCTGGAACAAATTGATCCGTACGGCCTGCTTCCGGAATTCCGGGATCCGGTTTGTAGCGGACATCAACGCCGGAGAAGACCAGCTGTTCCTGCTGAAGATCCTGGCAGCGAACCAACCTTTCAAAGCAGCCTACGTTGGGAAAGCGCTCTATCAATATGACCTCACGCAGAACGACGGTTCCATCAGCAATACCGGCGTCAGCGCGGAAAAAAGGCTGCTCCCGCTCATCCTGTTTCGGGACGAATACGACATCACGCCCGTGCAGGGCGCATACGACCAAGCCATCCTGCACATTGCATATGACTACCTGAAGCGCCCCGACCTCTGTCCGGACTTCAAAAAGGATTTCGGTCCTTTCAAAAAAAACATCCAAGCCGCCCGCGGCCTGCCGCTGCACACCAAGTTGCTGGTCCTGCTGCGCCTGCACGGAATCGCCATCCCCGTCGGCGGCATGAAACGCAGTTGATATGATCCCCAAAATCATCCATTATTGCTGGCTCAGCGACGATCCGCAACCGGAGATGATCCGGCAGTGCCTCGCCAGTTGGCGCAAATATCTGCCCGACTACGAGATCCGTCTCTGGAACATGGACAGTCTGGATTACGACGCCATCCCGTTCACCCGTGATGCCCTTGCGCACAGGAAATGGGCCTTCGTGTCGGACTATGTCCGCCTGTATGCCCTGTATCATGAAGGGGGCATCTATCTGGACTCCGACGTCCGGGCCTTCGGCCAGATTGACGAGCTGCTCCGAAACGAGTTCTTCTCCGGACTGGAGATGCGGGACAAGGAGCACACCCAGGTCTTTCTAGAAGCGGCCATCATGGGCGCGACGCCGGGGCATCCCTTCATCAAGAAATGTCTAGACCGGTACGACCAGCGCTCGTTCATTACCCCGGAGGGAACGCCTGACCTAACCCCCATTCCAACGATCCTTTCCGAGATGCTGGAACAGGACTATCCCTGGCGCCGGGTGGATGAGACCCAGCACCTGCCCGACGGCATCACGATCTACGCAACGGACGTGATTGCCAACTCCAACTGCAAACGCAAACGTTCAGTCAAACTATATCATTTCAACAGCAGATCCTGGCAGCCCCAGACCCTCCGGGAAAAAATCATCCGTTCCCTCAAACGGGTCTATCGGATCCTGCATTTTTAACGCCCGCCCACAGACATGGACAACCTTGAATCCCGCCAGTCCGAACTCATCAAGACGATGCGCTTCCCGCTGATCGTCCTGGTGCTCTACGAGCACTCTGTCCGAACCTACAATGCGCCCATCATGCGATCCCTGGACAGCTCCAATGTCTTCCATTTCCTGACGGAGATGTTCTCGCACTTCTTCTGCGCCATTGCCGTCGCCTGGTTTTTCTTCTTCTCCGGCTACCTGTTCTACCACAATCTGGAGGACGGCCAGTACGGATTGCAATGGGCAAAGGGCAAATGGGGACGCCGCATCCATTCGGTCTTGATTCCGCATTTTTTCTGGAATCTGCTCAATGTCGGAATGGTCCTGCTGGTCACCTGGCTGTTCAACAAACTGGGCATCACCATCAACAGCGACCAGATGGTGGGGGTGGAAAAAGGTCCCCTCTTCTGGTTCTTCACAGGTCCGATCGACTACCCGCTTTGGTATCTGAGGGACCTGATCATCCTTTCCCTGCTTGCGCCGCTGTTCTATTATCCTGTCAAAAAATGGCCCTGGATTACGTTGACAGCCATTCTGCTATTCTATCTCGCTTCTTTTAAGATGGATTTTTACCCATCGATCTCCCTCTTCGGGATGGGCGTCTGGATGGGTATCCGCAAGGTCAATTTCGTGGACTTCTGCCGTAAACTGAAGTTCCCGGCAGGCGCTGTTGCATGCTTCCTGCTGCCGCTGGCGGCTTCCTTCCACGGTGGGGATTTCGGCTACGACAGGTTTTTCCGCTTGCTGTTCATCCCTTCCGGTATGATTACCTTCCTGAATATCTGCGACCATCTCTACGAATTCCCCGGATACCGCAAGCTGATGCTGAAACTGACCGAGACCGTCTTCTTCATCTATGCGGCGCACGAGATATATATTCTCGGGTGGACAAAGGGCATGTTCCTGCGCGTCTTTGGCGAGACCCTGCCCGCCAGATGGATCGCCTACCTGTTCGTACCGGTCGTGACCGGTGCCGTCTGCCTGGCCCTGTTCTATTTGCTCAAGTGGATGATGCCCAAGGCGCTGTCGTTCGCCTGCGGCTGGCGCACCGTTCACAAACAGTCGTTCCAAAGATTCAACAAGAGAAACCTGTGATCACCCTCGCCATCGCCTTCACGCCCAACTATTTCGTTCAGGCCGCCACCCTGCTCCGCTCGGTGCTGGATGCCAGTGCGAGCGGACGTTTCCGCGTGGTATGCCTGCTGTCGGAAGACATCTCGGACAGGATGAAAGACAAACTGGCCTGGCTGGACGAGAAGCGGCTGTCGCTGGAATTCATCCCACTGAAAGGGCGTCTGGAGGGCATCTATACCGATCCGCGCTACACCGAAGCTGCATCGCTGCGCCTGCTGCTGCCGGAACTGCTGCCGGAACTGGACAAGATTCTCTACCTGGACTGCGACATCATCGTCCGCCAGGACCTCGCCCGTTTTTGGAACGAAACGGATCTGGGCGACAACTATCTGGGCGCCGTGTATGAGGCGGCCATCGAGGGCCAGGCTGAACGGTTCCGGGCACTGGGCTGCGATCCTGCCAGGTATTTCAACTCCGGTTTCCTGCTGATGAATCTGGCGCAGATGCGCAAGGAGAAAGTATCGGAGAGACTGCTGGAGGCTTGCCGGGTCCCCTATCTGGAATTCCCGGACCAGGATGCCCTCAACCAGGTCTGCCAGGGGCGCGTGCTGCCGCTCAGCCCACTCTACAACAGCATTCGGACTTTCTTCATCCCGAAATACAAGCCGGACTTTGTCCGCCAGTACGACAGAAAGCTCTGGCGCCGCGTCCAGCGGGAAGCGACCATCCATTACACCGGCGGCAAGCCCTGGGACCTATTCACCGTTCAGTTCGGCGCCTGGTGGCGGACGTATGACCGCCTGCCTGGCGAAATCAAGGCGGAATGGCGGCCCGGGAAAATGGCCCGCTTCTGGAAGTTCTACCACACCCCCTTCGGGCGCATCCTGGATGCTGTCCGGAACCTGAAACAGCAACTCGGATGAAACACGCTTTCCTCATCCTCGCCCATCACGAATTCGAACTGCTCCAGACGCTGATCGGCTGCCTGGATGACGCGCGCAATGATATCTACGTGCACATCGACAAGAAGGTCAAGAACTTGCCGGAGCTGCATGCAAAGAAGGCCGGACTGACCGTACTCAAAGACCGCGTGGACATCCGCTGGGCGGATTACTCCATGATCGAAGCCGAATTCGCGCTATTCAAGGCCGCGCAGAAAAACGGTCCCTATGCCTACTACCACTTGCTGTCCGGCGTGGATCTGCCGCTCAAGAGCCAGGACTATATCCACCACTTTTTCGAAACGAACGATGGAAAGGAATTCGTAGGCTATACGTTGACCGAAATGACGCCCGAAACCATCCGCCGCATGCAGCGCTGGCATCTGTTCCCCCGGCATTTCAGCCGGAAAAGAGACGTGTACGGTATCTTCCGCCGCATATTCCTGCGCTGTCAGGAACTGCTGGGCATCCGGCGCAACCGCGAGACCGTTTTCACCAAAGGCTCCCAGTGGGTCAGCATTACAGAGCCGCTGGTACAGTTTCTCCTGGGCCAGGAAGCGTGGGCGCAAAAAACTTTTACGCATACTTTCGTGCCGGACGAATGCTTGATGCAGACCCTTTGCTGGAACTCCCCCTTCCGGGAGAAGTTGTACAACACCCGTTCGGACGGAGAAGGCTGCATGCGCGCCATCGGCTGGCACGACGGCGAACTGTCCGACTGGACGGCGGCAGACTATGACACCCTGGCGGCCTCCCCGGCCCTGTTCGCCCGCAAATTCAACAGTTCCGATCCTGAATTCATCCGGCGCATCGTCGCCCTGACGAAATGAAGATCAGCCTGATCATACCCGTTTACAACGCCGAGAAGACCCTCCCGGCCACGCTGGAGAGCGTTCGCGCACAGCGTTTCCGCGACTTCGAGGTCATCTTTGCCGAAGACGCGGGCACGGACGGATCCGCCGCCCTGCTGGACGCATTCTGTCGGGATAGCGGGTTGCCGTGCAAGCTGCTCCGCGCCGAGCGGAACGGCGGTGCCGCAGCCGCCCGCAACCGGGCGCTGGAAGCCGCCGAAGGCGAATACATCGCCTTCGCGGATGCCGACGACCTGCTGGATCCGGGGATGCTGGAGCTGGCCGCCGCTGCGGTCGAGGCGTCCGACCGGCCGATCGACATCGTGGGCTGGGACTGGACGCTGGGCCTCACCCAGGACGGGCGCTACATGCGGCAAGCCGACTACACCGACGCCACGGGCGCCTTGCGCAACCTCACCGGCGGCACGATGCGTTGGAACCTCTGGATGTTCCTCGTGCGGCATGAGCTGATCGAGGGGAACAGCATCCGTTTCATCCCGGGCGCGGACATCGGCGAGGACATGCAGTTCATGCTGCGGGCTTTCCTGTACGCCGGGCAAGTCGTCCAACTGCACGAGTCGCTCTATCGCTACAACGCCGTGAACAGCGCCTCCATCAGCAAGCAGTTCTGCCCGGAGAAGCGCGCACAAGTTGAAACCAACCTCCGGGCCGTGGAGCAGGCCTTCGCCGGCTCGGACTTCTGCCGGACATATCCGAACGCACTCGCAGACTTGAAACTATACCTGAAGCGGCCGCTGCTGATCAGCGCCGACCGGCGCGACTACGAGACCTGGCACGCCTGGTTCCCGGAAGCCAACAGGCGCGCCCGACAGAAAGGCGAATTGCCCCTGCACACCTTTCTCCTTCAGCGAATGGCATCCCGGCGCTGCTGGGCTGGGGTCAAACTGTATTACCTGCTGATCCACAAATTCGTGTACGGCATCCTCTACCGGTAAGAAATATGCGAAGAGTTATCAAAGGGTTCTTCTTGATGCTGGCGGTAAGTTTTTATTTCTTCCCGTTCTCCTTCCCGTTTCTGCCGGAAGCGATCAATACCAAGATATTGATGGGTGTCTTCGGGATTGCCGCTTTTGTCCTGGACAGCATCCGGAAGCGCGGGATGTATTTCTCCGAACCGACGCTCTTCTCGGCCCTGCTGGCATCCATCTTCTCGGTCTGGACCCTGTTCTGCATCACGATGGCGAACACATATGAGGCGGAATATGCCGACTATCTGGTATCCTATGCTACCTGGCTATCCGGTGCATATGGCGTTTACGCCGTATTGAAGAGCGAATACGAAACCGTAGATCTGGAAATCCTGGTGCGTTACCTGGCCCTGGTCGGTGTCTTCCAATGCATCATGGCTGTCTTGATTGACAATATTAGCGCGGTTGAGCATCTGGTAGATCATATCATGTACCAGGCTGGGGGCGATTATTACAAAGTGCATAACCGTATGTATGGTCTTGGAGCGGCTCTGGATCCCGCTGGCGTCCGTTTTTCCGTCATCCTGATTATGATCGCCCACCAGTTCTCCACCAACCCGAATGTCCGAAGCAGCAGCCTGTACCAGGCCACGGACCTGGTGGCCTTCGCCATCATCACCATCATCGGTGCCGTCATCTCCCGAACTACGGTCATCGGCGCCGGTCTGGGCATGGCGTACATCGGTATCGCCCTCATCCGTATGCGGCGCGGCGGCTTCGTCACCGTGCGGATGGTCCAGGGATTCTTCTGGTTCTTCGTCGTCATGGCCAGTATCATTGGGGCAGCTGTTTATTTTTACCGGAGCAGCGAGACTTTCCAGAACTACCTTCGTTTCGGCTTCGAAGCATTTTTCAACTGGGTGGAGACCGGCGAATTCAGCACAAGCTCGACCGACATTCTGGAAACCATGTGGGTCTGGCCGGAAGACACGCGCACCTGGATCATGGGAAAAGGCGAATTCGGCGTCCTGTTTACCGGCAGCGATATTGGGTACTGCAATTTCATCAACCTATGCGGTCTGGTGGGGATGTCCATTTTTTCTATCTTCTTCTTGTACTGCCACCTCGTCCAGATCCGGAAATTCCGGGATTTCAGACTGGCTGCCCTGCTCCTGGTGGCCCTGACTTTTATCATCTGGGTGAAGGTCTCGACGGACATTTTCTTCATCGACGCCCTGCTGTTCTGCATCACCGGAGACTATGAAGCGGAAGAAGCCGATGCCGTACCCGTCCTGCCGAGCGACATCGGGCTGCCCAAACGCAAATTCGACTAACTAACCACATACGCATATGAAACTCATTTACTGCATGGCCAGTGTTTACAACCCGGGCGGAATGGAGCGCACGCTCTACAACAAACTCCGCTGGTGGGTCCAGCACGGCCACGAGACGGTGCTCGTGACGACCGATCAGCACGGGCGCCCGCCGTTCTATGACTTCCCGCCGGAAGTGAAGATGATCGATCTGGGAATCAACTACACGGACGACCTGGGCCGGAATCCTATCCTGCAGACCTTTTCTTACCTGCGCAAACGCAGGAAGCACCGCGCAGCGCTGACCGAGGTGCTGATGCGCGAGAAAGGCGACGTCGTGATTTCCCTCTACCCGTCGGAATCCTCCTTCATTCCGGACATTCAGGACGGAAGCCTAAAGATGCTGGAACTGCACTACAACAAAAAATTCCGCCTGCAGTACAACCGGAAGGGCCTGCTGGGTCTGGCGGACCGCATCCGCACCAAACAAGACGAGCGGCTGGTCCGCAAATTCGACAACTTCATCGTGCTGACGCGGCAGGACGCCGAAATGTGGGGCAACCTGCCCAACCTGGGCGTGATGCCCAACGCCGTCGTCACCATGCCCCACAAGGAGCACCAACCCGGCAACCACCGCGTGATCGCCGTCGGACGTCTGGACTACCAGAAAGGCTTCGACCGCCTGCTGGACGCCTGGGCCCTGATCCCGGCGGAGTTGCGCAAGTTCTGGCGCCTGGACATCTTCGGCCAGGGCGAATGGGAGGAGAAACTGAAACAGCAGATCGACACGCTCGGCATCGGCGAGTCCGCCGCCGTGAACAAACCGACGGACAAGATCTTCGACGAATACGCCGCCAGCGACTTCCTGGTGATGACTTCGCACTACGAGGGATTCCCGATGGTGATCATCGAGGCGATGGCCTGCGGCGTGCCCACCGTCTGCTTCGACTTCCGCTGCGGGCCGCGCGACATCATCGCGAACGGCATCAACGGCATCATCGTGCCGGAAGGCGATCTGCAGGCGCTGGCCACGGCCATGCAGCAGCTGATGGAACACCCCGAACAACTCGCCCGCCTATCCGAGCAGGCCAAAAGAATCTCCGAGGAGTTCTCCCAAGAAGTCATTATGAGACGCTGGAACCTCTTCATCAACGACCAGCTTCACAAACATTAAAGTGACGCACAGACTGCTGCAAATCAACCCCGTAGTCCGGCTCAACACCTCGACCGGCCGCATCATGAAGGAAATCGGCGAGGTCGCCATGGCCGCCGGCTGGGAGAGCTATATCGCCTACAGCGGCGCCCGGGACGGCGTGCCGCAGCACAGTTCGCACCTGGTTCCGGTCGGGAACAAACTGGACCTCGCGGTCCACGCAGTGGCCACGCGCCTGTTCGACGCCCACGGGCTGGCCTCGCGCCACGCCACGAAGCAGCTGATCCAGCGTATCCGGGAGATCGATCCGGACATCATCCACATCCACAACGTGCACGGCTACTGGCTCAACTATCCCCTGCTATGCCGATATCTGCAGGAGAGCGGCAAGCCTGTGATCTGGACCGTCCACGACTGCTGGCTCTACACGGGCCACTGCTATCATTATGCGGCTGCCCACTGCGAAAAATGGCAGACGGGCTGCGGCCACTGTCCGCAGAAGCGGGCCTTCCCGGCCAGCTGGGTCTTCGACCGATCGGCGCGCAACTGGCGCGACAAACGGCAAAACTTTGGCTCGTTGGAGCACCTTACCATCGTGACTGTGTCAGACTGGATGCGACAGCAGATGCAAGCATCTTTCCTGGCAGACAAGCCGTTCCGAGTCATCCACAACGGCATCGACCTGGACGTATTCAAACCGGAAGCTGCTGCGGGGCAGAATCGTCCCGATGGCACCGTCATCCTCGGCGTCGCCACCCTGTGGCACGAGCAGAAGGGTGTCCGGGATTTCATCGACCTGGCCGGCCGTCTGCACGAAGGCGAGCGCCTCTTGCTCGTGGGCCACATGAGCGAGGAGCAGCGCGCAGCCTTCCCCGCCGGCGTCGAGTTCATCGAGCGCACGGAGAACGCGGCCAAACTCGCCGCGCTGTATGCCCGGGCGACGGCCTTCGTCAACCCGACCTGGCAGGACAATTACCCGACCGTCAACCTCGAGGCCATCGCCTGCGGCACGCCGGTGGTGACCTACCGCACCGGCGGCAGCGTCGAAGCGGTCACGGAAGGGACCGGCTTCGTGGTGGAGCAGGGCGACGTCCAGGGGCTGCTCGACCGGGTGCGCGAACTGGCAGCCGGGGACCGGCAGGCCGTCGCCGAGCGCTGCCGGGCACATGCTTTGCAACATTTCAGCAAACAGGAGCGTTACCAAGACTATATCCGTCTTTATGAAAGTCTTACAACTCGGTAAATTCTACCCCATCCGGGGTGGCGTGGAGAAGGTCATGTGGGATATCACCTTCGGCCTGGCCGAACGCGGTATCCAGTGCGACATGCTCTGCGCCGTATTGCCGGGAGAAAAAGTAGATGAAGAGCACCAGGCCTTCATCACCGAAACGAAGGAAACCCTGGAGCTCAGCCTCGGTCCCTACGGCCGTGTCATCGGGGTCCGCGCCATCACCAAGAAGGCCGGAACGATGATTTCGTTCTCCATGACCCGCTGGATGATCCAGCATGCCCGGGAGTACGACATCATCCACATCCACCACCCCGACCCCATGGCCGCCCTGGCCCTGTGGCACACCCGCTACAAGGGGCGCGTCATCCTGCACTGGCACAGCGACATCCTGCGGCAGAAACTGCTGCTGGCCTTCTACCTGCCGCTGCAGAACTGGCTGATCAACCGCGCCGAGCGCATCATCGGCACCACGCCGGTCTATATCCGCGAGTCCCCGTACCTGCAGAAAGTCCAGGAGAAAGTCACCTATGTGCCGATCGGTATCCAGCCCGTCCTCTACGCCCCCTGGGAAGCGGAGGAAGTCCGGGCCCGCTACCCCGGCCGGAAGATTGTCTTCGCCCTGGGCCGCCTCGTTCCGTACAAGGGATTCAACGTCCTGATCGAAGCCGCCAAGCGCCTCGGACCGGAATACATCGTCCTGATCGGCGGCAAGGGACCGCTGCAGGAAGCGCTGGAGAAGCAGATTGAAGCGCTCGGCGTGCAGGATCGCGTCCGGCTGCTCGGCTACATCTCGCCGGACGAGCTGCCGGCCATGTTCGGCGCCTGCGACGTGTACGTAATGAGTTCCAACCAGAAGACCGAAGCCTTCGGCATCGTGCAGATCGAGGCGATGTCCTGCGGCAAGCCCGTCGTATCCACGCGCATCCCGCACTCGGGCGTGTCGTGGGTCAACAAGGACGGCGAGTCCGGCCTCAACGTCCCGCCGGACGACCCCAAGAACCTCGCGTTCGCCATCAAACGTATCTGCGACAACGAACAGAACTACAAGAAATTCTCCGCGGGAGCGATGAAGCGCTACGAAGAGCTCTTCACGTCCCGGCAAATGATCGATAAAATCATCAATGTATATGAACAAACTGATTAAACTGATGCTGCTGCCAGCTGTCGGAGTACTGCTGGCGGCCTGCTCCACCCCTGCAAAAATCAGCTACCTGCGGGATTTGGAGTACAATGTACCCTTTGACGCCCGCCCGGCACCCGAATTGCGGCTCAAAGTGGACGACCGGATCAGCATCCAGGTCTTCAGCGAGCAAATGGAGCTCGCCGCGCCCTTTAACACCGCCCGGGGGTTGATGGAGGAGGACAACGAGTCCCTGCTGTCCACCACCTACGGCGTGGACGTCCGGGGAAATATCGAATTCCCCATCCTGGGCGAGCTTCATGTCGAAGGCAAGACCCTCAACCAGGTCCAAAAGGAGATCTCCGCCGAAATCACCCGCCGGGGGTATATCAAAGATCCGGTCGTCAAGGCCGAGCTGGAGAACTTCACCATCACGGTGATCGGCCAGCTGGGCCAGAAGATCATTCCGGTCGAAGGCAACAGCCTGAACATGATCCAGTTGCTGGCGCAACTCTCGGGCGACCTAGACAAAGCCAAGATTCCCGACGTGACGGTCATCCGCACCGAGAACGGGACGCGCCAGGCCTACCAGGTAGATTTCCAGACCAAGGAGCTCTACAACTCCCCCGTCTTCTACCTCCAACAGAACGACGTCGTCTATGTCAAGCCCCGCGGCGTCAAGGTCTCTTCCGGCGGCGAAGTCTTCCTCCAGTACCTCACGCCCATCCTTTCCGCCGCGTCTACCTTTACCTACATTCTACTCTGGTCATCCCGTTCCCGTTAGCCTATGAAAACACAAGTCAGAAAAGTCACGCGCAACGAACAGGTCAACCTGATCGACATTCTCTATTACCTGATCGGCAACTGGTACTGGTTTATCATCTGTGTCCTGATCTGTCTGGGCGTCGCGTATTTCCGGTATGCCCGGATCACTTACATGTATACCAGCGGCGTCACGGCCATTATCAAGAATGCAGGAGATGATATCCGGACCGCCCGCCTGGACACTTACGACAAGATGATCAATACGGTCTCCGTGACGACCGAAGAACTGCAGTTGCGCTCCATCACCATCATGACCGAAGTGGTCAAGGCACTGGATGCCGACGTCAACTACGTGGACCGGATTAAATTCAGGGACGTCGAGCTCTACACTTCCATTTCGCCCGTCCGGGTCGCTTTTGACCGGGAGAAGTCCGATCCGGGTACATTCTCCCTCACGGTGATGCCGCTGGACGCCCATAACGTCCGGATTCACACGGATTCCGGCTCGCACACGGTCGCCCTGGGCGACACAGTCTCCCTGGGCTCGGGCCGGGTCGTTTTCCTCCCCACGGTCAATTATGGCCCGGAGACTTACGGCCAGCAGATTCACATCAACAAGATTCCTGTCACCTGGGCGGCCAGCAACTTCATCAGCCGCCTGCACATCTCGCACAACAAGCAGATTCTCAAGCTGTCCATTGACGACTACAACGCGCAACGCGCAGCGGACATCGTCAACATGCTCGTCATCAAGTACAACGAGGCGGCCATCCGGGAGAAAAACCGCGTAGCCGTCAATACGGAGATGTTCATCAACGAGCGCCTGGCCATCATCGAGCAGGAGCTGGGCAGCGTGGAGGGCGGCATGGCGGCCTTCAAGAGCGCCAACCAGCTGATGAGCGTGGAGGAAGCCGCTTCCCGCTATCTGGGAGACAGCCGGGACTACGGCGCCGAACTCGTCCAGTTGGAAACGCGCCTGGCCCTCTCCAACTACCTGAAGGACTACATCGTCAGGTCCACCGACAACTACCAGATGATTCCGTCGAACATGGGTATCGGCGATCCCAATGTGGACCTGGTCATCAGCCAGTACAACGACGAAATCCTGCGGCGCGAGAAACTCGTGTCGGCCAGCAGCACGGAGAGTCCGGCGGTCCGGCAGGCGAACGCCACGCTCAACACCCTGCGCGGCAGCATCCTGGGCCTGATCCAGAACCTGCAGACCAGCCTGGATATCCAGAAGCGCGACCTCAGCGAGCGCGAGCGCGCCGCCGTCCAGAAGTTCTCCTCCATGCCGACCAAGGAGCGCCAGATGCTGGAATTCGAGCGTCAGCAAACCATCAAGCAGGAGCTCTACCTCTACCTGCTGAACAAGCGCGAAGAGAACGCCATCTCCCAGGCCATGGCGGATGACAACCTCCGCGTGATCGACCCGGCCATCGCCAACTTCACGCCAACCTATCCCCAACGCACGAAGATGGCCCTGCTCGCCCTGCTGATCGGCATCATGATCCCGGCCGTCATCCTGATCGCCCGCCTCTTCCTGGACACCAAGATCCGCACCCGCAAGGAGATCGAGGAGAACATCGACGTGCCCTTCCTGGCGGAGATTCCGCTCAACAAAGAGTACAAGCACATCATTTTCAAGACCGGCAAACAAAAGCACGGCGCGAACAAACCGTCGCCTTTCGTGTACGATCCCAACTCGCACAGCATCTTCACCGAGGCCATGCGTATGATGTGCACGAACCTATCGTTCCTGGATCCGGACAGCACGCTGCCGATGGTGATCGCCACGACGTCCTACTCTTCCTCCTCGGGCAAGACCTTCGTCACGGCCAACATGGCGGCCTGCCTCGCGGACGCACAGAAGCGCGTGGTGCTGATCGACACGGACATGCGCAAGCGCTCCATGTCCAGCGCCTTCGAGCTCAAGCACAAGACCCTGGGTCTGTCCAATTATCTCTATGACCTGGACGTCAATCTGGAAGACATCCTCTACAAGGACGCCCGCCCGGGCATCGACTTCATCCCGTCCGGCCCGACGCCGCCCAACCCGACCGAGCTGCTGGCCCGGCCGCGTCTGGAAGAGCTGATCGGCCAGCTCCGCAAGCAATACGACTACATCCTGCTCGACGGCGTGCCGATCCAGATGCTGGCGGATCCGCTCGTGATGAACCGCGTCGTGGACACCAACCTCTTCATCCTGCGCAGCGGCCAGCTTGACCGACGTATCCTCCCGCAGCTCGACGAGCTCAACGAGAAGCGCCACCTGCACAACATGGCCATCGTCTTCAACGGTCCGCAGGTCAAACGCCGCCACGGCTACGGCTTCGGTTCCTACGGCTATGGCTACGGCTATGGTTATGGCGCCGGCTACGGCTACTATGGCGAAGACGAGAAAAAGAAGAAGAAAGGATTCCGTAAACTATTCAGCTAATGACCATTGCAGTAGATTTCGACGGCACCATCGTCGAGCACAAATATCCTGAGATCGGCAAAGAGAAGCCCTTCGCCATTCAGACCCTGCGCACCTTACAGCGCGAGGGCAACAGAATCATTCTCTTTACCTCCCGGGAGGGCGAGCTGCTCGACGACGCGGTCGCCTTCTGCCACGAGCGGGGGCTGGATTTCTTCGCCGTGAACAGCAACCAGCCCGCCGACGCGCTGTTCCCCCGCCAGACCTCCAAGGTGATCGCGGATGTCTATATCGACGACAAGAACCTGGGCGGGCTCCCCGACTGGCCTGACATCTACGAGATGATCAACGGCCAGCGGCTGGAGCGCCGCGCGGCCCGGGAACGGAAGTCCTGCTTGTTCCGGAGGAGATAGATTCCGGCTCTCCGGCCGGAATGACTATGGTTATGTCATTCCGGGCAAAAGAAAGGCTGTCCCTTTGCGGGACGGCCTTTTTTTGCTATATTTGTCTTTTACGACTAAAATTTTATACGCTAAGATATGTTCAAAGGACAACCCAAAGGTCTTTATGCCCTGGCCCTCGCCAACACCGGCGAACGCTTCGGCTACTACACCATGCTCGCCATCTTCCTCCTGTTCCTGCAGGCGAAGTTCGGTTTTACCGCAGCCGCGGCGGGCCAGTTCTACGCCATTTTCCTGGCAGCCGTCTATTTCATGCCGGTCCTCGGCGGATGGCTCGCCGATAAAATCGGTTTCGGCAAGTGCGTGGTCACCGGCGTGTCGGTGATGTTCGCGGGCTACCTCCTGCTCGCCATCCCGACCAACGCTTTTGAGAGCCGCGGCCTCGCCCTCGCCATGATGATCGGCGCACTGCTGCTCATCGCCGTGGGCACGGGCCTCTTCAAGGGCAACCTGCAGGTGATGACGGGCAACCTCTATGACGATCCCGCCTACAGCGCCAAGCGAGACTCCGGCTTCAGCCTCTTCTACATGGCCATCAACGTGGGCGCCATGTTCGCTCCCACCGCAGCCACGGCCCTCACCAACAAGCATCTCTCCGGCGCCGGCCTCATCTACAAGGCCGACATCCCCGCCCTCGCGCACCAGTGCCTGAACGGCACGCTGCAGGATCCTGCAGGTCTGGAGAGCCTCCAGGCCATGATGCCGGGCTCCGACGTGGCCGCCATGTCCCTGAGCGATTTCAGCCAGTACTACATCAACCAGCTCTCGACCGCCTACAACCTCGGCTTCGCCGTGGCTTGCGTGTCCTTGATTTTCTCCATGGCCATCTACTTCGGCTTCCGCTCCTGGTTCAAGCACACGGACGTCAACGCCAAGCAGGCTGCCGCCAGCGACAAGGCCGTCGAGCTCACGCCCAAGCAGACCAAGGACCGTATCGTAGCCCTCTGCTTCGTGTTCGCCGTGGTGATCTTCTTCTGGATGGCTTTCCACCAGAACGGTTCTTCGCTGACCTACTTCGCCCGCGACTACACCCAGGATACCGTGAGCGGTCCGCTCCGCATCGGATTCAACATCTGGCCGCTCTTCCTGATCGCCATTTCGGTCTATACCCTCTTCGCGACCTTCCAGTCCGAAACAACCCGCGCCAAGTGCATCTGCTGCGTCGTGACGCTCCTCCTCTGGGGCGGCGCATACGCGCTCTATTCCGGCATGGACGAGGTCCTGCACATCCTGCCGCAGCAGTTCCAGCAGTTCAACCCGTTCTTCGTCGTCGCCCTGACCCCGGTTTCCATGGCCCTCTTCGGCGCATTGGCCAAGAAGGATAAAGAACCGTCCGCGCCGAAGAAGATCGGCCTCGGCATGTTCGTTGCCGCCGTCGGCTACCTCGTCATGCTCGCCGCCTCCAACGGCCAGCCCGCTCCTTCCGAGCTGAAGGCTGTCGGCGGTGTCTCCCCCGACCCGGTGGTCCCGACCTACCTCATCGGCACCTACCTCATCCTCACCTTCGCCGAGCTGCTCCTCAGCCCGATGGGTATCTCCTTCGTTTCCAAGGTCGCTCCGCCGAAGTACAAAGGCTTGATGATGGGTTGCTGGTTCGCCGCCACGGCCATCGGCAACTACCTCAGCTCCATCCCCTCCATGCTGTGGGACAACGTTCCCCTGTGGGTCAACTGGACGGTGCTCATGGCGCTCTGCGTCATCTCGGGCGTCGTGATGTTCTCCTTCCTCAAACGCCTGGAGGCCGCCACGGCCGAATAAACGATGTTCAGGATCCGGGTCTGGTTGCTGAAGGGGCTGCTCCGCCTGCTGAGCTGGCTGCCGCTGCGCGTCCACTACGCACTGGGACGCTTCGTGGCCTGGCTGGCGGGCGACGTGGTCCGCTATCGCCGCGCAGTGGTGGACGGCAACCTGGCCCTCTGCTTTCCTGAGAAATCCGACGCCGAACGGAAAGCCATCCGCAAGGGTTTCTACCGACATTTCGGCGATCTGGTTGCCGAGACCGTGTGGTTCGGCGGCTGCCGAAATCCCGAGCGCCTGCGCCGGCAACGCCTGGTCGAGATCGAGAACCCCGGCACGGTGGCAGAGCTGCTCCGCACCGCCCCGAGCCTGGTCATCCTGAGCTCGCACTGCGGCAACTGGGAGCTCTTCGGCGGCATCGGGAACTACAACTACACCGACACCCCGACGGGCTTCACCGAGCAGAACTACTGCGTGGTGTATCGCGAACAGTCCAGCAAGGTCTGGAACGAAGTCCTGGGCTGGAACCGCCTGGCACCGGTCCTTGACAAGGAGCACTTCGAAGGATACCTCGAGATGCTGAACTTTGTCCGCTACGCCTTCCGCAACCGCGACCGGAAGAAGGTTTACGATGTCCGCAGCGACCAGCGGCCCTACACCCCGTCCCCGGCCAACATCGAGGTCGAGTTCCTCGGGCAGAAGGTTGACTCCATGACGGGCGCCGCCGCGCTGGCGCGCAAGTTCGGCATGGCGGTAGCCGTCCAGTCGATGCGCTCCGACCGCCGCGGACACTACATCCTGCACTACACCCCCGTCTGCACCGATGCCTCCACGATGAGCGCGGAGGAGATCATGCAGCAGTACTACCGCGTCCTGGAAGCCGACATCCGGCAGCAACCGGAGCTCAACCTCTGGACGCATAAACGTTTCATCAGAATTTGATTATTTATACACATAACAAGCTATGACCATCAAAGATCTGCAACCAGCAGTTGTCTGGAACAATTTCTATGGACTTACCCGCTGTCCGCGTCCCTCCAAGCATGAGGAGATCGTGCGCCAGCACCTGCTCGACTGGGCCAAGGAGCACAAGGTCGAGGCGTTCGCCGACGAGACCGGCAACGTGATTATGCGCATCCCCGCCACCCCCGGTTACGAGAACCGCAAGGGCGTCGTGCTCCAGGGCCACATGGACATGGTGCCGCAGAAGACTGCGGACACCGTCCACGACTTCCTCAAGGACCCGATTCAGACCGTCATCGACGGCGAATGGGTCACTGCCCAGGGCACCACGCTCGGTGCCGACAACGGTATGGGCGTCGCCATGGCGATGTCCGTCGCCGAGGACAAGAGCGTCAAGCATGGCCCCATCGAGGTCCTCGTGACCTACGATGAGGAGACCGGCATGAGCGGCGCCGAAGCCCTGAAGCCGGGCCTCCTGAAGGGTGACATCCTTCTCAATCTCGACTCCGAGGACGAGAACGAGCTCTGCATCGGCTGCGCCGGCGGTCTGGACGCCGAGGCGGACTTCAAGTACAAGAGCCTGCCCGTCCCTGCGGGCTACGTGGGCTACAAAATCGATATCAAGGGTCTGTCCGGCGGCCACTCCGGCATGGACATCTCCCTGTATCGCGCCAATGCCAACAAGCTGATGGTCCGCGCCCTCATTCCGCTCATCGAGCGCTATGGCGCCAAGGTTGCCGACTTCACCGGCGGCAGCCTGCGCAACGCCATCCCGTTTGAGGCCGATGCCGTCGTGGCCATCCCCGCCGAGAAAGCGACGGCGGCCCTGCGCCTTGTGAGCAAGATTTCCAAGTGCCTCAAGGCGAAATATCAGGAAAGCGACCCGGGCTTCCAGTGGACCGTCTCCAAGGTCAGCAAGCCTGCCCGCTGCATCGAGGATGCCGTCATCCTGAACGCCTGCAAGGCCATCGCCGCCTGCCCGTCCAACGTGATCCGCATGAGCCAGTCGATGCCGGGTCTGACCGAGACTTCCATCAACCTGGCCGTCGTGCGCTGCAAGCGCGGCCACCTGACGGTGAACTCGCTCCTGCGGAGTGCGATGAACGACTCCAAGGAAGACCTCGCGCTGCGCGTGAAGTATATCTTCGAGTTTGCCGGCGCCAAGGTCAAGTTCTTCGGCGGCTACCCGGGTTGGACGCCCAAGCCGGACACGCCGATCAACAAGCTGATCAACGACACGCACGTCAAGCTCTACGGCAAGCCGATGAACGTCCTCGCGACCCACGGTGGCCTGGAGTGCGCGCTGCTCGGTGCCAAATATCCCAACTGGGAGATGGTCTCCATCGGCCCCACCGTCCTCTATCCGCACTCCCCGGACGAGCGCGTCAACATCGCCTCCGTCCAGCGGAGCTGGGACCTGCTGAAGGCTGTTCTGGAAAATATTCCTCAGAAATAGGATTTGCCCAAGCTGTATATCATATCAGGCTGCAACGGATCCGGCAAGACAACGGCGTCATACACGCTCTTGCCGGATCTGTTGAATTGCCGGGAGTTCGTGAACTCGGACGAGTTCGCGAAGAGTTTCTCGCCCTTCGACCCGGGGGCGGCGTCGGTGACGGCCAGCCGGTATATGTTGATGAAAATCAACTACCTGCTGGACCGGAAGGCGGACTTTGCCGTCGAGACGACGCTCGCGACCCGCTCGCTGCTGCAAATCGTGCGGCAGGCGCAGCGGCTGGGCTACGAGAGCACGGTCCTGTATTTCTGGCTGAATTCGCCGGAACTCGCCATCGAGCGGGTGCGGGACCGGGTGGTTTCCGGTGGTCACAACATCCCCGACGCCGTGGTCCGGCGCCGCTATGTGATGGGCCTGCAGTATCTCTTCGACGTCTATATCCCGGTCATCGACCGCTGGATCCTGGCGGACAATTCCAAGCCGCCTTTCTCGGTCGTGGCCGAGGGCTCGAAGGATGTGATCTACATCAAGGACAACGAGAAATATCAACTAATCAGACGTATTGCGCATCCCGATGAATCCGTGTGATCGTTTTGGCGTGACCGAAGAGCAACTGCGCACGCTTGTGGCCGAGGGGCTGCGGGCGGGCGGCGACTGGTGTGACTTGTATTTCGAGGACACGTCCTACCACGACCTGCTCCTTCGCGACGGTGTCGTCGGCTCTGGCGGCTACCATGTCGATTACGGCTGCGGCATCCGTGTCCTGAAGGGCGAGAAAACAGGCTACGCCTACGCCGAGACAACGGACTATCCCTCGCTTCTCCAGGCAGCCAAAGCAGCAGGTTCCATTGCCTCTGCCGCTGGCGGCGGTACCCCAGGTCCGCAAAACTTCGCTTCGCTCATCCCCCCCACTGCTTCGCAGCGGGTCCCCCCCGTTCACGAGGCCACGGGCGGCCACGGTTTTGCGGACCTGGGTACC
>Ga0310786_10002014_pt1 | contig 31886 bp, 38 predicted proteins | sample AusTroGonzalo_MG_FD_203881 | JGI IMG/M metagenome (GOLD analysis project Ga0310786, IMG submission 203881) | Bovine rumen microbial communities from tropical cattle in Woodstock, Queensland, Australia - Gonzalo_03 (v2) (version 2) | ecosystem: Host-associated > Mammals > Digestive system >...
AGGCTATCTACAAGTGGCAGCGCGGAACAGCATTGCCGACTGTAGATAATCTTGTGGTTCTCGCAGCCGTATTTGGAGTGAAGATCGATGATATTTTGATCTTTCAAAATGAGCAACAACTCCGAATCCCCGCATAACAAATAACCAGCTCTGGCAACAGAGCTGACACGGTCCCTTCGACTAACAGGCCAGGTCACTACCCTTTCAAGGCAGCAATGCAGGGTTCGAATCCCGCAGGGATCACCATATTCCGGATTGGTGTAACGGCAGCACACCTGACTCTGACTCAGGAGGATGTGGTTCAAATCCATGATCCGGAGCCACAACACAGCCCCGTAGTGCAGATGGCTAACACGCCTGACTGTCTATCAGGAGATCGCGGGTTCGAGTCCCGTCGGGGTTGCCATTTGGCCTCTTCGTCTAATCGGCAAGGACGCCAGGCTCTCAATCTGGTAATGTTGAGTTCAACTCTCACAGAGGTCACCAAGAATCACAGGGATGCGCAGTCGATCATCGGCTTCCCATGGCATCGGCTGCGCAGAGGCCCGATAAGCCTGCGTGGTGGAATGGAATACACAGCCGGTTTAAGCCAAGATGCCGCAAGGATTGAGGGTTCAACTCCCTCCGCAGGTACCAATCGAAATGCGAGAGTGCTGGAACTGGCAGACGGGCCAGGCTCAAACCCTGGTGCTCGAAAGGGCGTGCGGGATCGTAGCCCGCTTCTCGCACCACATACCGAATTATGGTTCCATAGTCAAGTGGAAAGGCACCTGGTTGCAACCCAGGAGACGACTGTTCGATTCAGTCTGGAACCTCCATGCGGAACAATGCCGGACGGCTCCGGCACCAGTTTCGAAAGCTGTGGGCAGCAGAAATGCTGTGGGGATCGACACCTCTGTTCCGCGCCACTTTTGCAGTCTTGGCAGAACGGCAATGCGCCCGCTTGGAAAGCGGAAGCCGGGTCGAGAGGTCCGAGAAGGTTCAACTTCTTCAGACTGCGCCATACGTGCTGGGTGATCCCGGACGGCTCCGGGACCGGCCTTGAAAGCCGTGGGCGGCAGAATTGCCGTGGGGATCGGCACCTCCGCCCAGCGCCATCAATATGGAGTGATACCCTAACCGGTAAGGGACCTCCCTGCTAAGGAGGCGACGCAGAAATGTGTTTGAGCGTTCGAGTCGCTCTCACTCCGCCACATGCACAGATGTTGGAATGGTAGACAAGCCAGTCTCAGGAACTGGTGCCCCAAAAGCATGCGGGTTCGAGTCCCGCTCTGTGCACCACTTATACGTTCTTAGCTCAGTTGGTAGAGCAACGGACTTTTAATCCGTAGGTCGCGGGTTCGAGCCCCGCAGAGCGTACCATATGCGCTTTTAGCTCAGTCGGTAGAGCAGCGGATTCTTAATCCGAAGGTCGTGGGTTCGACCCCCTCAAGGCGCACCATATGCACGAATGGCGGAACTGGAATACGCGCCAGACTAAGGATCTGGTGCCCGCTTCGGGATTGTGAGTTCGACTCTCACTTCGTGCACCACCTGGTGAGTGTAGCTCAGATGGTCAGAGCGCCGGGTTGTGGACCCGGAAGTCGTCGGTTCGAGGCCGGTCACTCACCCCACGGGTTCTTAGCTCAGTTGGTAGAGCGGCAGACTGAAGATCTGCGCGTCTCAGGTTCGATTCCTGGAGAGCCCACCACATATGGGAGAATGCCAGAGTCTGGTCAAATGGGGCGGACTGTAAATCCGTTGGCTTCGGTCTACGTTGGTTCAAATCCAACTTCTCCCACCATCATTTAAGGAACCTCTTTTCTCTATTAGAGCAAATGAGGTTTTTTATTGCTCTACCGACCTGAGTATAGTATAATCGTCTCGACAGATCGGGATTTAACAAGGAGTGATCAAGATGGACAAGAAGGATCAAATCATCCTTTCGACTCTGCTCTCTTTGGTTCAAGATGGGATCTGCTTCCTTTCGCCGGAATTGGAGGTGCTCTATCAGAACCCCGCCATGCAATACTGGTATGAAAGCGCCAAGGAACCTCGTGGGGAGAAATGCTATACTCTGTACCAGGGAAGAACCGCTCCGTGTGAGAATTGCCCGGCACAGAGAGCCGTGCGCTCAGGAAAGGCGGAAGAGCAGGAAGTCCTGTTTGTCAAGGACAGCAGACGAAGCGGATGGCAAAAGGTGTTCTGTGCACCGGTGTATGGTGAAGATGGTCAGATTGAGCTGATTGTCGAATATGTGCGGAATCTTACGGACGAGCGCAATGCGGTTCTGTCCGCAGAACTGGTGGAATCTCAGAACCGCGTACTCATGGATCTGCTGAATCAGCGGGAGGAGGAGCAGCTCAAGCTGGAGCAGAGACGGGCAGAGAATATGAACCAGTCCATTTCTTCTGTTCTCCGTTATCTCAGGGCAACGCTCGACAGTCATAGCTATGACCTGATCAGCAGGCAACTGGAGCTGCTCAAGGAATCTATGGGGGCCTCGGCGCCAGAGCACGTGCTCTCCGGTCAGGAACTGGCCATCGCCAGGTCTATCGCAAACGGTTACATGAGCAAAGAGATCGCGGATCGTATGAACCTGTCCAAAAAAACGGTGGACTATCACCGCAGCAACATCCGCAAAAAGCTGGAACTCGGGCCGAAGGATGATCTCCGTCAGGCACTGCTTGCCTATTTCTCGAAAACCGGGATCACGCCCCTTGAGTAGTGCAATCCCAGTCAAACCTGGTATTCTTTGCGGACCGGCTGGGATTGCCGCTCCGTGCGGCAGCCTGCTATAATAGGCTTAAAGAAGAAAGGAGATTACCTGTTATGGAATTCTTTGAGACTGTTGAAAAACGTGCAAGCTACCGGAACGCATTCGCTGCACAGGAAATCCCGGAAGAGGACATCCGGAAGATCGTCACGGCTGGGCTGCATGCTCCCTCCGGCTATAATTATCAGACCACATCCTTCGTCGTCGTCCGTGATCCGGAGTTAAGAGCGAAACTGGCAGGGCTTCTGCCTACACCGGCAACAAAAACGGCGCCTGTCATCCTCGTAGCCGTCTCGGAGCAGAAGATCAACAAAGCAAAGGGTGCGGCCGGTTTTGCATTTGACACACAGGATTATGCAGCAGCGGTGGAAAACATCATGCTCGCGATCGTTGCCATGGGCTATGCCGGAGTCTGGATGGACGGTATGTCCCGCATGGATAATGTGGATTCTGAGATTGCCAGGCTTCTCTCCGTTCCCGAAGGGAAATGGGTCAGAAGCATTATTCCTTTTGGAGTTCCAATAAAGGAGGTTGCGCAGGCGGAAAAGAAAAGCTTCGAGGAAAGGGTTGTCTGGGAGCATTTCTGATTTTAGAGGGAATCCGGATTTCCAATAATCATCGCACATAATTTCAGTTTATCAATCTGAATATTGAATCTTTGGAAGCGGTTCAAACCTTTTTGGGTAAGAACCGCTTTTCCATTCGTCCGCTATCAATCTTTTCCTGGCAATGGGATGCCTTTTGCCAGCTTCAATGGGCTCTGGCTTTCCACATACATTGGGCATCCCTCAAATCCATATTGGATTCTGTTCTTACCCAAATAGTTGATTGCCAAGCAATGAAGGCAGCCTGCTCTGTAACCGCAAGACCTGCACGGTTCAGCAACGTTTCCCCTTGCCAGTTGGATCTGTTTCAGGATTTCCGATCCATTCAAGTAGCTCTCTATCGTCGTAAAGCTTTCGGGAATATCCAGATGCCGGCACGGCGTGATTTCACCGTCTACATTGACCGACACTATTCCCTGCCCTGCCAGGCAACCGCTGTAAATCGGGCTATGGATACTCAGGCTCTTTGACATCTCCTTGACTGCTGCATTCAGGCAGGAATAACAGGGTTCTATCCTGAGATTCACCGTCCCTCGATACTCACAGGCAAATTTCGCGATAGAATTGAGCTGGTCCCGTGTTGGGAAATGCGCCAGTTCTTTCTTTGATGTCGGCTTCAGTCCCAGAATTACAAGATTTCTCACATTGTGCTGTTCTGCGATGGTCACAATGTTCTTAAAGTCGTCGGTATTGAAATCCTGCATTACCCAGTTCATGCAGGTATTTTTGTATCCATACCGAGCAAGAAGATTAAGTGCATTCATAGCCAGATCATAGCCATTTCTGCTTTTGTTGTTGATTTCAGCGGTTGAACCATTCAGGGAAATATAGATTCGCGAAACTCCTGCACTGATTAGGCTTTCCAATCTTTTCTCTGTGAAATTGTAACCAGACAGCGCCACGTTGATCTCAAGCCCAAGCCGTGAGCCTTCTTTTATTACTTCTTCCAGATGCGGATAGCATAAGGTCTCTCCGCCGCTCAGGCTTACCATGACAATACCGCTCTTCTTTGCCTCCCGAAGCCAGAAAATGGCCTTCTCCAATGGCAGATCCTTCCCGTTATTCAGCGTGCAATAACAAAAAGGGCACATTAATGGGCATCGGGTTGTGAGCTCCATATTCATGGTAAACGGTCTATTTGCCTGATTCATTGCTCATTTCTCCCCTTTGTAAGATTCATGCTTTGTCTGGAACATTTCCTCGATTTGAGGTCTGCTGTTCTCCCGGAGCTTCTCGCGGATTGGGTGGAACGCTTTCACGAAGGCAGCCTGCTTGCATTCCTTCTGATACGCGCAATGGCTGCAGTCATAGCACACAGGCCAGTTCTCTCTGGTGAACACAGCTTCTCCAGAGCCTCGCAGATATCGGATCTGCTCTTTCAATGCCTCCAGCATCGTGTTAATCTCAAGTATCCCTTCTGGCAGATACTCGCTCACACCAATCGGGAAACAGTCTTTCAATGAAATGGAAGCATATTTTTTCATGGAATCTGTCAGCAAGAATTCATACAGAGTTTCCACATCTTCTAACGGTGCTTTCGGTAGAGAGAGCAACGTATACAACTCTTTTCCATATTCGAGGTAGTTTCTTGCTTTCGGGCCTCTGAAAAAAGCGATATCAGACATTCCGGGGATGAGAATATCAAACGCCGGAAATCCAAGAAAAGAATTATCCCGGACATAGACCTCATAGCCATTTTGTTTTGCCACGCTGAGCATGTAATCCAAGTCATCGTCGTCGGATACTGAAACTGGATGGTCGAAGCCCTTGAAGTCTAGATGCTTTTGAGAATTGTGGATATTGTTCGGGTATCCACCGGCGCCATAGACAAAGCATTCCTTCAAATTAGCATAAAAACCATCCAACTGACTTTCGTTGTTTTCGTCAGGCATCGGAATCGGTCTGGCCTTATATCTGAGCTGCGTAACCAGCCCATCCGCTCCCTGATACGTTTCCGTCAGGCATCTTTCCAGTGCGGTAATCGGACATGGATCCGCTCCAGGATGAATCGAAATCGCACCGGTTTCGTTGATCAACTTCAAAGCAAGGACCGGAAGGCCCATATCACATGAGAAATCCAGAATATCGACAGCTATTCCCTGCTCTTTCAGTCCCATCAGTTTTTCATAAATCGGCGTTCCGGCAAAAAGCTCCTCTGGGATCGAAGGAACTTCTATATTCCCCATGATGACCGTTTGCTGAGCGTATCTCTCATAGATTTCCGACAAGCCCTGGATAATGGCCTCTTTAGGAGAGTTCCCAGCACACATGCCGTTGCACAGCGTGTTGACCTTAAGGATTTTATATGGAAGATAGATCTGTTTCTTCTGGCTAACACCATAAAACGGAACGCAGGCCAGTCGTCCACCACAGGAAAACTCCGAGAGCATCTGCTTTAACTCGCTGTCTGACAGATTCTTATATACACGCATTTTTCTCAGAATATCAGCAGCCTCCGCTACAATTTCATCTACCGTTTTCCATTTCTCATCCGGGGTGAAGAGGAACGGCGAATCTGCCCCCACAGATTTCATAAACCCACTATATTCAGGAAAGTCTCTCTCAGAGTTGGTTGGCACATAAAAGCAGCCCTCTGGGAAACATTCCGGAGTATTGTTGATGTTAATACACATGTTCTGAATGCGCTCCATCAGCTCGCCATAGGCACTGGCCAGAGCATATCTTGCCGTCATCCCTTTCCCATTTGTGCCTATGCTTAATGGGAAAATATCGTCATCACTAAGCCATATACGACTCGTGAATGTTTTCGCCTTCGACATATAGTATGTGTTTTCGGAGACGAAAAGATCGCACTCCTTCAGGATTCCCCTTGCCCTTACGATCGTGTCATATGGTTGCGCGTTTTTATAGGGTTTTAATCTTTCTGGTTTTTTCATAGCATTCTGTTTCCTTTTCCTGAAAATCAGATTATTGGGTTTCCTTTATTCTCAAAACAGCGAACTGCTGTCCGGCTGTCGTCAAGCGGTTCGCTGCTCTGAGTATTTCTTCCCGAAACTGCCGAGTTTTTATTTCAGCATCTCCGAGGTCTGCGGCCGTACGTTTTCCTTGTACGTTTTCCTGATCGAGTTGAACACCTTTATAAAGGCTTTGTGCTTGCACTCCTCCCGATACGCGCAACGATCGCAGTGATAGCAAACCGGCCAGTTTTCTTCTGTGAAGACTGGCTCTCCCTTTCCTTCCAGATAATCAATTTGAAGGGCAAGTGCCTCCAAAAGCTTATTGGCATCCTCAAGAACCTCTTCCGGCATATAGTCCCTTATACCAAGCGGGAAACAGTCTTTCGCGGAAATGATCGCGTATTTGTGTTTCATGTCCGCTTCGATAAACTCCTTGAGATGTTTCACATCGTCAATCGGAGCAACAGGAAGAGATCTGAGTGTATAAAGCTCACGACCAAAGTTCAGGTAGTTTTTCACTTCCGGCCCAGGGAAAAAACCGATGTCCGACATTCCCGGAATGAAAACATAGTATGCCGGAATCCCCAAATACGAGTTGTCTCTGACGTAAACATTTTTCCCACACCGTTTCGCGATATCCAGCATGTACTGGAAATCATCTTCGTCAGAAACAGTTGTCGGATGCGCAAAGCCCTTAAACCCCGGCATCTTCTCGTCATTCTGAATATTGCTCGGATATGCTCCGGATCCGTTGATGAAGCTGTTTTTCAGATTCTCATAAAACGCCTTTACCCGCTCGGAATCATTGGGGTCTTCAGGAGGATTCATGTATTCCGTTTTAAACCTGCTCTGAAACGTCGCTCCCTGATAGGACTCGGTCAAACACCTTTCCAGCGCAGTGATCGGAGAAGGATCGGCGCCCGGGTGAATGGAAATTCCGCCATCTTCTTCAATGATTTTTAAGGCCACAACCGGCAGGCCCATATCACAGGAGAAGTCCAGAATCTGAATTCCTAAATGCTTCTTTGCCATCGCGATCAGATTTCTGTACACATCTGTGCCTCTGAATAATTCAATGTCGATATCAGGGGCAGCGAGGTTCTCCATCATGATTTTCTGCTGAGCATATCTTTCATAGATTTCAGCCAGCCCCTGGATAAGGGCTTCTTTCGGAGAATTACCGGCGCACATGCCGTTCGACCCCGTGTTGACTTTGATCAAAACATACGGCAGATAAACAGTTCGATCTTCAAAAACGCTGTAGAACGGCACACACGCCAGCTTCCCGTCGTAGGAAAACTCGGTCAAAACCTGACGCAGATCTCCCGCGGGGATTTTCTGGTAAACTCGCATGTTCTTCAGGATGTCCTCGGTTTCCTTTAAAACGTCATCAACATCCATCCATTTCTCATCAGGGGAAAACAGAAATGATGACTCTGCATTGCAGGAATCCAGGAAGTCATTGTAATCCGGAAAATCTCTTTCGCAGTTTTCTGGTTTGTAGAAATATCCTTCCGGCACAAACTGGGGCGTGATTGTCATATTCTGAACACGCTCCATGAATTCGCCGTAGGCGCTTGCCAAGGCATAACGGGCGGTCATCCCCTTCCCGTTTGTGCCTATATCCAGACTCTCCAGACCTTCATCCGTTACAACGATTCTGTTCGAATAGGTATTGGAGATCTTGGACTTTCTTCCAATTTCCATCAGGAATACATCGTGCTCAAATAGAATCGTCCTGATTTTCTGGACTGTGTCATACGGTAATGATGTTTTGTAAGGTTTAAGCCTCACAAGCTTTTCAGGCATGGTTCTTCCCCCTTGTATGGTCATATATGTTTCCATTCATTCAATTGAGATGTACGCTCTTGTGCTTGGTCTGTGCCACAAGAGCGTACACCTCTCAGAGCTTCGCTATGGCTTTACCACGCAGCGAAGGCGGCGATATCGCAGAAAAAGCTGCTATCAACAGACATTTCGCGACTCTCCATCTCTTCATGAGACTTCTTAACGAGTTTCATGGCTTTGCTCCTTTCCCTGTTATTTGCGGATCTTTGCCGTTCCGCGAACATTATACTATATCTATTTTTATTTTATGTCAATTTTTGGCCATGAAAGAAAAATTTTGATAATCATCTTTCTGCACTTTACAGGAACAAAGAAAACGATCGATCTGGCTCATTGCTTTTCAGCCATCTAAGTCCTCCTTCCATACATCATTTGGCAAATCGATGATATAACGTTCTGTAATACAATGATCACTACCATTACACTGCTCATACTGTTGGATAAAAATGAGCAAGCCAAAGATGGGCTGAAGGAGGAAATCTCTACCAAAAGCGAAGATATTTCCTGGATCAGCCTTGCCGCAGCTGCCGAAAAAACGATTATGACTACTGTGAGGAGATAAATCAACGCTATATTACGTGCTATCAGCAAGCTTATTATTATAATCTTCTCGTTTGGTTTAATAGACTGCGAGCTATCTGATGATTTTCGAAACATGGATTTTGCGCTTTGCGATACATCTTCAATTCCGAAAGCATCTTTCACAAGCCAGTATCCGTCTGAACCTGCGTTTGGTATAAGGTTAATCAGGACCATCTGCGCTGAAGTAACGCAAACTGCCATAATGGCACGGCTATTCAGCCATGATCCGTTCAGAGCATATATCACCCAGGTTATCAGCATCTGAAAAAAAACGCCTCCAGAATCAACATACAAACAGTCTGTTCGGGACAGTCTCCATGTGTCATTGATTTCAGACCATCCTTTCGGAAGCAGGTAATGCATACTTATACCGATTCCTCCAGGAATTCCTCCACAATGCAGGAGCGCTGATACATGGCCGAATTCGTGAAAGAGGCTGACAACCGCAATGCCGAGGAGCCACCATACGATTTGATGAGCGGAAAGCCCGATAAAGAGTTCTGCCACTTCATGCGGTGGATAGTGAAATATCATGAAGAGGAGCCAACTTACATTCATTGCCGTTACCGGTAAGAAGAGAAGCTTAGAAAACAGTGTCGGCAGTATTTTGAATTTCTGGATATCTCTACTGGATAACAACTGAATACGGAGCCAGGTTCCCGGTTTTTGATTTCTATTCTGCTTTTTGATCCCCTGATCATGATTCAATTCTGTTTTCAGGCTCATTTTTGAATTTCTCCGTCTGCTGATTTCTCGTTTGATATTCTATGTCATGTTTTTTCTTTTGTCAATTTATGACGATATAAGAGCATTTGGTCACTATTCTGATGCATAAACGAAAAATGAGCCCTGCAGGTTGACCCAACAGGACTCATATCATTTCGATAGTTCACTTTTCTCTAATCTTAAAAACCACCAGCTTACTCAGCACATAATTCGCGACAATGACAATAACCGAAACCAGCAGTTTTGAAATCCAGAAATCGAGCTTCATCACATTCACTGTGAGACTCATCATCGCAACCTCCATTACGCCGGTCGTGATCCGCGAGCCAACAAACTCAATGCATTCACGAAAAACATTCTGATTTTTGCTTTCAAACACATATTTACGATTTGCCGGATAAGCAAACGCTATGGCCGCAGCCCACGAGAGGGTGTTAATCACCACGTTCTGCCAGGCGATTTGATCGTTCAAAAACAGCTTGAGAATGAAGGCCGCCAGCCAGGAAACCGCGGTTGTAAGCACACCAACAATACCATACACAATGAATTCACGATACTTGAGTATAAGCGATTTTATTTGATACACCGCTGATGCAACACTCTGTCCGTTGTTCATATGATACTTCCCCTTCCGTTATAACATGGTTTTCAGAACCGAACTGTAAAGCTTAACCGAAATTGTGATAGTCAGAACCTTTCTATTATAATATCTGCAACAGAGACTATGCTCCATAATTGCATCCTAATTCCAACCATGTATTCTTATTGTATATCCAATTTTATAAACTGTCAATTTTCAGAACGTTCGCCAGTTTTTGACCTTCTTGTTCTTTGCTTCATAAATGGCCTGTTTTCTGCAAAAATGAATACACTTAAGAAATTCATTTTTGACACAAAAACAAAGGTTTGGTAAAATGAAGGCACCTAAGAAAACGATTATTCCAGACCGGAGGCAACAGCTAATGGACTATGAAATCATTCAAATCAACCGGAATTCTTGGCGTATTGAAGATAATGGCGTGCGTTTTTTCCTCCTCACAGGAACGGAACGCGCACTTCTGGTCGATTCCGGGAGAAATGTAACCAACGCTCGGGATATCGCCTCATCGTTGACTGATCTGCCCATATCACTTTTGAATACTCATGCTGACGGCGATCATGTTGCCGGCAACGGGCAATTCGAATCCTTTTACATGCATCCGGCAGAGGAAGACAACTATCGTCGTGGAAACAGGCCCGGTACAATTATCCCTGTTCACGAGGGAGATGTCCTTGATCTCGGCAATCGCAAGCTGGAGATCATTCACCTTCCCGGCCATACTCCGGGAAGCATTGCTCTGCTCGATTCAGGAAACCGTGTTCTGATCAGCGGCGATCCAATTCAAGACGGTCGCATCTTTATGTTCGGTCCATTCAGGAATATGGAGGACTACATCGCCAGTCTGGAGCATCTGCGCAACTGGGCAGACCGATTCGATGAGATCTGGCCGTCGCACGCTTCTTTCCCTGTCTATACCGACTTAATCGACCAGCTTCATGATGGCGCGAAAAATGTTCTGGCTGGAAAGGTTTCCGGCCAGTCTGAGGATGTCTTCGGAAATCAAATCTTGGCATATGATCTTGGCTTCGCCACATTTTTGTGCGATCTGTAAACATTGGGAGGATAAGCAATGGGTACGGCTTTAAGGAGGATAATGTGCTGATCTACAGAACCTCAACTATGGAAGACTGTCGGGCAGTTTATGAGTTGATCTGCGACATGGAAGCGAAAACACTTCCTTATGACGCATTTGATGCGATTTACAGGAAGCAGCTCTCCGATGATCGTTACGAGTGTATTCTCTGTGAACAGGATACCAATGTGATCGCTATGATCAATCTCCGCTATGAAGATCAGCTTCATCATGCCGGGTGTATCGCTGAAATCATGGAGTTTGTAGTCAAAGCAGGTTATCGTGACAAAGGGTATGGCAAAGATCTGTTCCGTCATGCCTGCCGGTGCGCCGAAGAACGGGGCTGCATCCAGATTGAGGTTGCCTGCAATCAGCTTCGGAAAGATACCCACCGTTTTTATCTGCGCGAGGGCATGAAGAATTATCACTTCAAGTTCTCCAAGGGACTGGCAGGACTTGATTTTGATGAGAATGCCCTCGGGAGATAAGAATAAAACCTACCTGATCCAACATGTTGGAGGTGACATTGTTATATTATGAAAAGAACCACGATAACTGTTTTCCTGCTGCTCGTTCTGGTTTTTTCTTTTCTTCTTCCAACCTTCGCCAGCGCGGAAAAAGCCCCTAAGCCCATCCTTTACACTTATTATCGTCAGGTTGGCTGGGGCGATCGAATTGAGCTCGCGTATGTGGACACTAATGGCGATCTCTGGATATTGAACGGGTTCGACTCAGAGCTTCATTGGCCATACAAGGCAGAGGAGCAGCTGCAGTTCCTTGCAGAAAACAAGTTTGAGAACATCGGCAGGCTGGAACATAACGATCTGTTTGACCTGAAGAGTCTTGTCTATGCCGTAGAAAAGTCTGACGCGCCATCCTATCCTGCTGCCTGTGATGCAGGAACAGAGCGAACCTACGCTGTCCAATACGACAGGGACGGAAATGCGGAAGCGATCCTACTCGGCATGTCTGGGGATGACTGTTTTGAAAATCCGGATCCAAACTCCCAGGGGCTCTATCTTGCGGCACACAAGCTTTTCCCGAATGTAACCTTTTATGGAGCGCCTATGGGTCCAGCCGGTTTCATTCCTGTGAGCCTTGTGGATTTCTGCAAGCTGGACGATCTCACGGGAACCACAGTAAAAGCCTGGTATATAGACTGTGAATCAGGGCCACGCGAGATCTCTCTGCCTCAAAAAGACCAGTCCCTTATCCTGTATGATATTCAGCATTCTATGGTCACCGGTAAAGTCAGCGCGACTGACACAACGGGCGGTTACAGCGACTACTCTTTCTATCGGGGAGACAAGTGCCTTGGCAGCATCAGCATCTATGACGGTCTGCTCTATTGCTCCGATGGGATGTACTCTATTGAGAGAAAAAACTGATAGCTCCAGGTTTTTCAAGGCTATCTGTTCTGGCGTAGGATAAAAATTCCAGCTCATTGTCAAATTCTCAAACGAGAATGAACAATGAGCTGGATTTCTTTATTTACCAGAGATCAACGGAACCGGTATCGTCACCGTTAACCCAATATGCCTTGTTCTGGTCAACCCTGATGTAGATCTTCTCAACCGGACCAACCTTTGCGATGATCGCTTCCGCCGTGATCTCGCCGCCCATCGGAGACTGGATGAGCACTTCAACCTTCTTTGGAAGAGCCTTTTCTACAGCTTTAGCCACTTTCTTCTGCGTGGTCTTCGCCTTCTTCGCCGTGGCAGCAGCCACTTTTTTCCCTGTGGCCTTTGCTTTTGTCTTTGTCTCTTTGGCCTTCTTCTCGACCACAGGCTTTGCTTCCTCAACCGCAGCTTCGATCTTCTTAGTCACCTCATCAACCACAGGTCCGGCTTCTTCAACCGCTGCCTCAACAGCAGCCTTGGCATTCTCCACTACCGGCGCAGCTTTCACCTTAACTTCTTCAGCAACGGTTTTTGCTTCCTCGATTACAGGTGCAGCCTTCTCAGCTACTTCAGCTACTGCTTCTTTTACTTTCTTTCTTGTTCCCCTGGTCTTCTTCTCAACCAGTTCAACAGCCTCGGCAGCGGCAGCAGCTACTTTTTCCCGTTTTGCCTTTGTTTTCTGCACTTTCTGCTTCGTTTCCTGGGCTTTCATTTCAACTTTTTCAGCCTTTGCTTCGACCTTATCCGCCTTCTCCGCAACGACTGCAGCTGCTTCTTCAGCCTTTTCTTTTACTACTTCAGCCTTCGCTTCAACCTTATCAGCTTTCTTCGCTACATCTTTGGCTTTGGCCTCCGCCTTTTTCTTTGTGGTTTCCGCTTTTGCCTTAGTCTCTTTGGCTTTCTGCTCGACCTTCTCTGCTTTCTTTTCGGTCTTCTCCTCGATCTCTATCACTTCACTATATGTTGCTTTAACTGCATCAGCGATTTTGACGCTGACCTTCATTCGCCCGCTTTCAATTGCGCTAATGGTAGATGTGCTCACACCTATTGCCTGGGCGAGAGCGCTCTGAGAAAGATTGTATTTGTTGCGAAGTTCTTTGATAGTCATGAGGTCAGCTTCCTTTCATACTGAATTCCGTGGTATTTTACCACTTTATAACGGTTTCGTCTACCGGATTTGTATTTTTCTTTCCGTTCTGCCGCTTTTTCTGCACCACAAGGTTGGACACCTTTTCCTCCCGACGCTATTCTATGTAAACCTTCGTAAATTTGAGTACTTTGCAGAAGTCATCCATTGTTTTTTCCACACCATTCCGCAATCCGACTGATTAGCTCCAGATCAACCTTTCCATAGGGAAATTGGATAGCTCCTTTACTGTGCTTATATCCTTTGTGGTCAAGCTCAGCCGCGAACTCCACCACCGCCTCCGGTCCCGGATAGATCCCAATGTGTCTTTTTGAAGCAGCAAAATGTATCAGGTTGTGGATATGCCAGTAAGTCGGCATACCCCAGCTCATTCTCTCCTCAGCAAAAGGCAGTGTATTGTTCATAATTTTGCGCACAGAGAAAAGCTCATCTCTGACTTCTTTTGGCTGGGACAGAATATACTCGTCTATTGTCATGCCAGTTCTCCCACATCAATCCTGCACAGATCCTGCGCATCCATTTCAATCTTAACCATATGGTTCAAGAGCTCCCGCTCAATCTCTTCATAGCTGTTTACACCGCTTTCGATCTCAGCCAGTGTAAGATCCGCAGAGAAGAATATGCGCTTCAGGTCCTCTTCACTGAACCTTCCCGTGCTCTCAAGGCCAAGACAGACTACACAAAGCCCTGTGTGCAGGGCGATGCGTTCAACTTTCCTTCTGAACCTCTCCAGATCGATAGCAGATCGGATTCCGGACGGATCTACTCTTGGCTTTCTGGTTTCGATCAGAGCGGACACCCTTGCAAGTTCGCTACTACCGTTCTCACTGCCTCTCCCGATAAAGCGGTTTACAGCATCGGCCATCTGCCCGAGCTCATCTGAACTGATATAATTGAGCAAGGGTTCGGCCACAAGCAACCAGGCATGAGCCATGTCATCTTTCATAGCCTCATCTAATATCTTCTCAGTATTGATTTCTCGCTTTGCAATCGGTATGCGCCTGGGGTTTAATTTCTTTCTTGCCACTTTGTCACTCCTGATGCTCTTAGGTACATCTTATCCGAACCATATTATATGGGTTTAATCCGTCCGAAATCCTTTCTCATCTTCCAGCAAAGGGATCTGTTCGCTGCGCATATTTTCGATCCTCACAATTCTCCCGGCCTCAATTGCCAGGATAACACTGTCAATTTGTGCTTCTGTTCCCTGGATCTCCATTGTCACTGATCCATCCCATTCATTCCTGCACCAGCCTGTACACCCGTAAAGATTTGCTGCATTTCGGGCACGGTATCTGAAACCCACACCTTGTACCCAGCCATAAAAGATAATATGACGACGAATCATCTCTTTGTATCCTTTACTACCATCCCGTCGGAGTGTTCTATTGCCTTGATTCTTTGACTTAGAGTAGGATGAGAGTATTCCAATTTTACCAAAATCGAAGAAGGTGCGAGATCGGAGAAGTTCTGTCTTGCCAGTTTCTTCAGTGCACTGATAAGCTGCTCTCCGTATCCTTCTTTCACAGCCTGTGCATCCGCCCGATACTCCGCTCTCCGGGAGAAATAGTTGATAACCAGCCCAAACAGCGGTGAAATGAGGGCGAATTCCACACTACTGATAAGAAGCAGCGCAAATCCATAGTTCACTTCTTCAAATCCGAATGCGTTAAAGATACCTTCTGTTCTGAGTGTCAGCCAGGCAAGCACAGCAAGAACAATCAATTGGAAAAAAGACAAAACCTGGTTTTTCAGCGTATCCTTATGAAGGCCATGCCCAAGTTCATGCGCAAAAACTGCGCAGATTTCTTCCGTTGTCATCGACTCTACCAGCGTGTCGAACAGCACGATCGTCTTCATCTTCCCAAAGCCGGTGAAGTAAGCATTGGATTTTGTCGTTCTACGCGACGCGTCCATGACCTTGATATCCCGAACGTGATAGCCGTTCCTCTCCAACAGTCCTGTCAGTTTTTCCTTCAGTTCCCCATCCTCCAACGGAACGAACTTGTTGAAAATTCTGCTCAGCACCGGATACAGGAACGAGACTCCCAGCACGAGTAGCATCATCAGTCCTGCGAATGCCACAATCAGCCAGTCTCCAAGCTTTTGATGAACCCACATCAGCAGTGAGCCGATCACGATCATGATCAAGAGGCCTATCAGGAACTCCTTTACCTGATCAGCCCAGAATGTTTTCCCGCTTGATCTGTTGAACCCGTACTTTTCCTCAATCACCATAGTGTTGTACCAAGAAAACGGGATCAGCAACAGTGAGGCCAATGAGGACAGCAGAAACACAGCAAACATCTGCATGAAAGATGTTTTAGGGAACAATCCGGCAAACCGGGCATACAGATTGCAGGAAAACAGGATCAGTTCAATCACAAACGTGACAGTCGATGTCACAATTCCAAACTTCGTCTTTTCCGCATGATACGACCGCCATTTCAGATAGGTATCCTCGTCATATACATCTGCGACATTGGCAGGAATCGGATTATCCGCTGACCGCATATTGATGACGGACAGCAGCAGATTATACAGATAGACGATGCTTAAAACAGCGATAGCAATTATCTTGACGTACATATCATTTCCTTGGTAACAGGTTCTTTAAGCTCTGGTCCGATACCGTTTCAGCATTCCTTTCAGAACAACCTCCGGAACACTCTGCTTCTGCGGTTGATACGGTTTCCCCTGAAGAATCAGTTCTTCGACGTTCAGGCGAATCAGTTCTTCTTTGGGCGTTGTGTACGGATTTGCTGACAGGATAACCATATCCGCGATCTTTCCTTCTTCCAGGGATCCACGCATCTTTTCGTCAAAGCTTGCCCAATAACCGTTGAAGGTTGTCATACGCAGGGCGTCCTCGATGCTGACGGCCTGATCCGGGTTGGAATGATTGACAGCTTTTGAGAGCCATACGATGGGATCCGGTTCGGTACAGGGTGCGTCGCTTCCAAACGAAACAGTACAGCCGAGGTTCATAAAGTCCCTGACCGGATTCAGTCTGCCATTCCGCTCTTTTCCAAGGAGCTCTTCCGTATAAGCGGCCGGCTCCTGACGCCAGTTGTCAAAAGCGATCTGCATGGGAATCTGGATGTGATACTGCCTGCAGATTTCCATTCCTACCTCTGTTGGGAGGCAAGCATGAATAATCCCGTGCCGGTGATCTTCCCGCGGTGTGTCGTCCAGAGCAGCCTTCAGAGCTCTCGCTGCCTGATCAAACGCTTTGTCGCCGATGGCATGCATCTCGATCTGCAGGCCGGCACGGTTGGCTTCGATGCAGAACGCAGTCACCTGCTCATCCGTGTAGTACAGAACGCCGCTGTTTGTCGGGTCATTCGCGTATGGTGCGTTCATGGCGGCGTCCTGGGACCCGAAGCAGCCGTCCAGCGCACAAGCAAAGCAGCCGCCGATCCGGGGTAGATTTCTGGCCTTTGCGGCTCGGATATCCATCGACTGTGGAAAGATTCGGAGCTGAAACCCGTTCTGAAGGCTTCTGGCAAACCAGCTTTCCATGGAAATATCCATATTCAGCGCAAATCCGACACCGCTGACGCTGTGGATCAGCCCGATCCCGCGGCTTGCCTCAAAATCCACCGCCTTCTGCATGTTCGCAATGAGCTCCGGAATAGACAGCGAATTGGTGATATAGTCAGAGACCGCGAAAAAGGCTTCCTGGTTCATCTCTCCGGTGTCCGGATGATAGCCGCGGAGCTTTTGGATTTTCTTTGGAAGCTTCTTCAGCAGCGCCGTGTTCACCACGCAGGCATGGCCGTCGTACTTGACCATGAACAGCGGCTTTCCGAAGGTGACTTCATCCAGCTCTTCTCTGCTCACAAGTCTGCCTTCCGCCACAGAATACGGTGACGCGCCGAACGCGATCAGCGTTTTTCCTTCTGCTGCCGAGGCAAAATCCCTCACCATGTCCAGGATTTCTCGGTTTGACGCTGCCTCCATCACATTGAGGCCAGCATGGAAAGCCGAGAACGAAGCCAAATGCTGGTGTGTGTCCGCAAAGGGAGGAATCAATGCACGGTTTCCCAACTCAATGACTTCGGCATGCTTGTATTTTTTCGGGAGTTCATTTCCCGTATATACTATTTTTCCTCTGTACTCTACGAGATACTCGAATACCTCGTTTTTCTCATTCACCGTAAGAATCGCGCCATGATAGATCTTCATCTCTTTCTCCCCTTCTGTCGACTTCAGTAATTTTAATCTGTCGTTGTCACACCATTGCTGCCAGTTTCCCCAAACTCTTGGAAAGGTCAATCGCCGCCTCTGGAATTGCAATAATCTCTCCATTTACAACAACATAGTTTTCAACTGGAATATGCTTTTCCAACGTTCGTTCAATCTCGTGCATGATGTAATGCATCTGGGTGCAGTGTGGAGATCTATCCACCGATGCGAAGACCAGTTTTTCAAGCTGGCCTGTACCGAAAACTGCGGACAGTTTTGTAATAGCCATATTGATATGAGTTGTCTCAAGACAAAGGGAATATACCTGGTTGGCATCGGAAGCAAGTTTCTCGACTGCGTCAGGGAACACCTGTGGAAGACACGCGCCAACAACAAGAATCTTCCCTTTTACCGCATAAACATTGGTTTCCATCAAGGGAAAAACGGTCATAACCGGGTCACCCCCCTTCTCGTTTACACTTGACTAGATCATGACAGTTTCCTCAGATACTTCGTCGGCACTGCTTTCGTCAGCCAGACACGGTTTTCGGACAGATAAAACTTATAGCCGTCATGTGCCATAGCGGCGCAGTCGATTTCATAGATCACAGGTTTTCCATGCCTGCTTCCCACTGTTTTTGCGGTCTCCCTATCGGCAGACATGTGCACATACAATCGGCTTTTGGGGATTAAGCCCTGCTCGTCAATTGACAGTACATATTTCTCACCAGTGCCATGATAAAGGACTGCCGGCGGGATGCTCACTTCGAGTTCCACATCCACCGGAATCGAATGGCCCTGGTTGGCACGGATCAGTGTGTGATCTTCGTTAAACGAATACCGTTGTTTTTCATCTGTCCGGACAAGCTCCTCCAGTAAGTTCATGTTCAAATGATGCTTTCCGGTAGCATTGATCCCATCGATCAGCTCCTGTACATCCGCCCATCCATGCTCATCCAGGGCAATTCCAATCGTCTCCGGCTTATGTCTGAGAATCAGGGCAATAAATTTACTTGTCTTGTTGTTTTGCATGATCCATCCCTCGTTGGCTGCTCTTCAAATTCAAAGCAGCAGACTTCGCAGTTTTTAACACCGAAAGCCGCGAATTCTTCATTCCCCATATCCTCGAAATACGACTTTACAAAGCGTGCAATCCCGTTATGTGCCACCAGGATGTAGGTTTGGTTATCAACCTTCAGCTCATCAAGCAGGTTATACATCCTCTGTGCCACACGGAACATGGATTCTCCTCTCTCGAACGAATTGATGAAATTAAGCTTTGCCTGGAAGAAATCCAAGCTGTTCCTCGGACTGGTTCCTTCCCAAATACCGAAGTTCTGCTCAATCAGCCTTGGCTCTTCTCTCGCCGGGATCCCCGTAATCTCTGAAATCTTTCGGGCTGTGTCCGCTGCCCGCTGCAGCGGTGAATAGAGAATCATATCAGCATGAATTCCTGATTCCAGAATGGTCATTCCTGTCTTGACGGCCTGCTCACATCCTTTATCGGTTAAAGGAGAATCTGTAACTCCGCAGATCTTGTCTTCCACGTTCCACTGTGACTCTCCATGCCGCACAAAATAGACTTTTTTCATAAATCCCTGCTCTCCCGCTCCCATTCATTCAGGAATTCTTCCATAAACGCATGACGTGATTCCGCCAGTTCCTTTGCTTTTTCGGTGTTCATCATGTCTTTGAGCAGGAGCAGCTTCTCGTGAAAATGTTCGATGGAGGATTCCAGAGACCGATTATGTTTCCCGCCGAAAGCAAATGTTCTGGCAATCCCGATGGCGCCGATCGCGTCCAGCCGATCCGCGTCCTGAACGATCTGACCCTCAATCGTTTCAGGGCGCTTCCCCTTATTCTTGCTGAATGAGACGGAGTTGATCACTTCGCAGATGCGGTCAATCGTATCTGTATCCACCTGCTCTGCTTCCAGGAATTGTCTCGCGTTCGCATTATTCTCCGTCCTGAACAGCTTATAATCGTCAGCATCATGGAGCAGAGCGCTCAGAGATACAACTGTATTGTCAGCCTCGGGATAAGATTCTGCGATCAGCAGCGCGTTCCTGTAAACGCGCATAGTATGATCGAACCCATGGCCATCGGAGTTTTCCGCAAAGAGGTCTTCTATATACTCTTTTGCGGCGTCAATCGTTTTCCTCATTGTTTATTGATCCTCAGAACAGATACTTTCGGTTAAGATACACTTTTTTCTCAACAGAAGCAAAAATCATTGCATCCTTCTTTGCCGTCATTAAAAACCCCATCCGTTCCAGCGCATTCAGATATTCCTCATGTTCCTTACAGGCCTGGACAATCACCCGATTGAATCCGCATTCCAAAAACGCCCGGTCCAGCATCCTCAGAGTGGCATATGTTGCTGTGCGAAGGGGATTATAGTTTGTCTCCCCGAGCAGCAGATACAATTCCGCGGCGCTTTCCTGCCCGGCACACTTCCGAAGTCCGACAATTCCAACCGGCGTTTCATAAACCGAAACCAGGCAATCTACCCGTTCGGGATCTGATAAGCACTTTTCAAACCATTGAGACAGTTCTCCTGCCTCCAACGGGAGGTCATTTGTTGTCATCTGTCCTGAATTGCGTTCAATCCAGCGTTCCAGCAGCGGCAAATGTCTGCGCTCCAGGCGTTCAGTCCAAATATCCATAAAAGTCCTGCGATCTCAACCTTTGTTTCATTCCCAAACCCGAAGGGCTTCCCTTACCAGTCGATTCATGCATTCTGCAGTCAGGTTTACCCAACTGAGGCAACGATCCAAAATAATGGAATCTGACGTGATAACATTCTCTTTTTCGTAAAGCGTACGGTCTACATCTCTTTGGATCCAAATGTCCAGCTTAAAGGGATAGCTCTCCCCTATGTCGGCAATCAGCGCTTTCAGCCGTCCGGAATTGGATATCGGCTCATCCAGCAGAATTGTTGCCAAGTTGATCTTCATTTCCTTCAGGAAATCGAAAAGCATCCTGACTGCGTCTGCCGTCTCCGGAATGATTCTGTACGTTCCCCGCAATGCCGCCAAATCCCGAATCGTTCCATCCATACACTCAAACAGAATGGAATCGCTCAAAAGAACCTCCAGCGTGATGACCATATTAAAGCCGTCAATCCAGACATCCTGCCCGCAAAGTTTTGAAGCCTCAAGTCTCTTGATCTTGCGGTTTTCCAGCTGTTCTTTTGTGGCAAGACTGCGCATAATCGCCAGCCGCTGCCGATCTGAGAGCAGAAAATGATTTCCAACAAAAGTTGTCGCCTGCTTCAGATCATAGCCCTCATTGATCAGGTAATCCACATGGCGGGAGGCTGTACGCATGATCTCTACGCCCTCTGGAGAAAAGTTTCTCTCGTCATCCGGTACATAGCCCCGTCTGGTATTTGTTCTATCAGACATGGGCGTTCACCTCAGCCTCTCTACCATGGCTGCCGAGGTCTTCCCAGGAATATTCTCTATCCCGCAATCGAGATATCTCAGTATATCCGGATTCCGCAGTCTTTTAATGTATTTCTCCAGCAATTGCCTGATGCGCTCCCGTGACAGATCCTCTCTCTCGGCAATGGCCTGCAATGTACAACCTTCCCGATATCGATCCCTCAGAAGCTCATACGCGCGTTCATCTTTTATCGTTGAGGCTGCTTTTCTCAATCGATCATCAAAATCAGCCGGAATGTCATCCGTGCAGACGATTTTGGAGTTTTGATAGGTTTCGCAGTCCATGATCGCGTCAATCAGATTCAGAGGATAATCTCTTTGGGGTACCGGTCCTGGATCCAGCTCTTTTGCCGGTTTCTTTTTGGGCGGTATGATACCGCCAATAACAACGTCAATATCCCGCTCCTGAGCGTACTCTATCATTTCTTTCGTGCCGCCATCTGATCCGTTATAAAACGCGATTACTCTTGTGCAGTGTTCGACCATCCAGAAATTGCGCTTTGTAAAAACAGACGGATCATAAGTTCGACTGATATGTTTGACAAGATCGGCTCGTTTTATCAGCCTTTCATATCTTGTCTTCCATTCGGCATTCCATCTTGCTGAAAATCTCGGCCATGGAACTGCGGCAATGAGATGGAGCCGAGGATCGTTCTCCCTGAGATTAACAATGATCTCACCCGCCCAGATATCCACGCCCATTGACATACCGGTGATGAATGTCAGATATCCGTCAGCGATGGCATCTTTAATCTGGTCTGTCAGCCATTGCTGAACTTCCTCTGGAGACTGAGCCAGTTTCTCGGGCCGATGTCCTGTAAAACAGCAGCGATGCAGCCGCATTTCCTGTTCCGATGGCATTTTCACACCTCATCCGGTTTGTTTCTGGCTTCCTTAATCATCCGCTCAAAGCTCTCCGCAAATCGTATATCGTCTTCTTTCGTCCTCTTGGAAGGACCCTTTATGTGATTTTTGGCACTGCGTCTGGCCTTCTTTGCCATGTGGCGTTCCATTAGCATCGCGTCAATATTATCATCCGTATACCATCTGCCGCTCTGGTGAATGGCCCTCGCTCCTTTGCCAAGTGCCAAAGCTGCCAAACCATAATCCTGTGTGACAACGATGTCACCGCGTTGGCAAAGATTGATAAGCACAAAATCAACCGCGTCGTTCCCGGCTCCTACGACGATAATGCTGCTGTAATCAGATGTCAGCACATGGTTTGTATCACACAGCAGAGTGACCGGAACGCTGTATTGCTTTGCAATTCTCTCGGCGATGCGTGTTACGGGGCACGCATCTGCGTCAATGAAGATCGTCATCTGATCTCCCTTATTTCATCCAGCACTTCAGCTTCCGTGCTTTCCTCTATAAACTGAGAAATCTCATCCATCAGGCTGTCGGCCATGGCATTGTGCGGAACGATGGCGGCCACTCCGATTACAATGATCTGGTGGGTATCCTGCTCCTCGACCTCCGCTGCGGACACATGAAATCTGTTCTGCAGTCTGGCAACCAGGCTTTTGACGATCATTCTCTTTTCCTTCAGGCTGTGTACCCAAGGAGCATACAGCCGAAAACTCATGACTGCAACTTTCATTTCGTCTATTTCAGGATTCTGTAAGCTTATACCTCTAACTTCCACCCGTTATCTCCGTGATAAATCATCTGCCGCGTCATGCCGCCGTCAATGCAGATGTTCTCCCCGGTGATAAATCCTGCCTTCTCAGAGCAAAGGAACAGCACCATATTGGCTATATCAGACGGCTCCCCCACTCTGCCAACCGGTTGCTGGACGGCATCAGGGCCGTCATAAACTTCGCCGTTGACCTCAATCCATCCCGGTGATATGGAATTCACGCGAACCCTTCCAGCGAAACTTACAGCCATCGCATGCGTCAGCGCCGCAATTCCGCCTTTTGCTGCCGAATAGCTTTCTGTTTGAGGCTGGCTCATTCTATCTCTGGATGATGAGATATTAACGATGGAAGCCCCTTCGGCAAAGTACGGTGAGAAGAGCTTTGACAGGTAGAACGGCGCTGTTACACCTACAGAGAGTGCGTATTGAAACTCTTCATAAGAGCAGGCGTCTATCCCCTTCATCAGTGGAAGCGCATTGTTGATCAGGTAATCAACGTGTCCAAAGCGGGCAATCACCTGCTTTGCGAAGCTCTCAAGAACGCTTTTATCCGATATGTCGCCGACGTAATACTCTCCCGGGGTTTTATCTATGACGCAGGGAATCGCGCCGCATTTCTGAAACTCATCCGCGATACATTTGCCGATCCCGTGAGCTCCCCCCGTGATAACGGCAATTTTTCCTTCAAAGTCTTTGTTCACAGCAGCCACTCCACCTCACCGTCTTTCCTTAATCGTCATCTGCTTCAATTCCGTCCTCCAGTCCATAGTAAAGCAATTCGTTGTATCGGCAATTTGCCTCGACACTGGCTTTTTTCTCTTTCCACGCGTCGATCTCATTCCGGATCGCGAGCATTTCATCTACAATCATATTTGCATCTGTCGGTTCTGCATAGCGCAGATATGCCGTCATCCGCTCGATTGCCTTTGGACTTCCAAGATGCCGGGCCGCTGCTTCGCCAAGTTCAGCCGGGAAACCAAGCGAAACAACTGCCGCGACCAGGTTGTCTCTGGCATGTGCCCAAAGCATTTGATTCATCGAAGCCGATTCTTTCACTTCTCCAGACTCCCGCGCCAGGAGTTGATACCACCGATGTTCTTTACATTTGTATAGCCTTTGCTCTGCAGAATGCCGACTGCTCTTCTGCTCCGCGTCCCGGCAAGGCAGTAGACGTAGATCGGTGTGCTCTTATCCCACGGTGTATCAGCTCTGGCTAACATTGACAAAGGAAAATTGACCGCTCCCGGGATATGCCCTGCGCCATATTCGTCCTGTTCTCTTACATCCACAAGGATAGAATTCTCTTCTCTGCCTTTCGCTTCAACGTTAATGTCATTTGTTTTCAGAAAACCAAACAGTCCCATTGACTACAAGCCCCTTCCTCCGCCGGTCTCAAAAAGCTGTTGCTCATTTTACCATTTTCGGCATCTCTTTACAATCCTGAGACCTGAGAAATCATCCTTAGAATTCAAAAACCGGAGTCCATCCGCATCATGATCACATGCAGATTCGGACTCCGATTTCTGTTTACAGCGCCTCTATTTTCTGGAGGCTGAGAAACCGTAGCACAGAGACGGTGAAAAGTCAAGACTTGATTTTCCCGTTTTCCTTGACTATAATCCATGCCCGTACGCTATCTGCAGGAGGAAATTGTCGTGTTTGCAGTCATCAGGAAAACGGATCCTGTCATTATTCTCAGAACATGTAGCTCCAGAGAAGCCGCTTTGATTGCGGCTCAACTGGAGAAAAACAAGGTTGAAGCAGCCGAACGAGGAACCATCACGGCTGTCGTGATGGACGACGGTGGTTACGAAGATATTCTTTTTTAAACTGGAGAAGACGGATGAACAAGAAGGAAATCAGTGAACTGAGCAGGCGTTTCAAGCCTGAAAAAGCCAATATCAGCAAAATCTACGGATGCTATGTAAATGGCAGCAGCAAGGAAGTCATTTCCTTGCTTGACGAATCAATTGCTCTGATGCCACAAGAGGAGTCTGAGCAGTATCTGGCTTTTCTCAAGAAGACTTTGTCAGGCTCTCTCGGCCGGAACCTTATAGATATTGTTTTCTCCACAGAGCAGGTTGCTGACAGCGAAGAGCATCGTTTACTGATGGCACTTCGCGAAGACAATGCTGACGCGCGTCAGGCTTTTTTCCGGAAAGTGATCGAAAACCTCGATATGGGAGATACCAACTATCTGATTCTCTGTGCCAATGATACCTATGATGTGCCTTTCCACAGTCACGGTGATGTTGACCGGTCTGCCAAGGACTATGCTTCCGGAGAATCCGATCAGGTCTTCCGTTATTTTATCTGTGCCGTGTGCCCTGTAAAGGACGGCAAACTGGAGCTGGGTTACTTCTCTGGTGAAAACGAGTTCCACAATTGCCTTGCGAAGCAGATCGTCGGTGCTCCGGAGCTTGGCTTTCTGTTCCCCGCATTCGACAACCGTGTTTCCAATATCTACAATGCTCTGTTCTATTCCCGGAAGCCGGACGAGATGCATTATGAGTTTGCTTATGTGTGATAAAGAAGCAATAGAAGTGCAAAAAATTTTGCCGTTCCTATCCGACACTTGGCCATTGTGTCGGATAGGTCGGGCGGTTATTCGGGCAAGTCAATCTTGCCGACAAAGCTGTAATAAATCTCAATGTCCTGCCTGCGGGTGCCGTTCTCATCATAGCTGCACTCATGCACCACAATTTTCTCGATCATTTCCCGCAAGAGAGTGGGGGTCAGTTCTTCAAAGGCAAGGTGCTTGCGGACAATGCCCATAAATTTCTCGGCGTTGACGGTAGCTGCCTGTGACTTGTCCAGTTCGGCTTGCAGGGCGGCGGCTCTCTTTTTCAGCTCCGCTTGCTCGGCTTCGTAGTCAGCCGACAGTTCCATGAAACGCTCATCGCTGATTTTGCCGTTTACATTGTCCTCATACAGCCGCTTGATAATGCGGCTGATTTCAGAAATGCGTTCCTGCGCCTGTTCAAGCTGCTTGATGGCTGCGGCGGTCTTTCGCTTGCCGCCGATCTCGTTCTGCTGGACAAGTAGTTTCACAAACCGGCTCTCATGCTTGGCTGCGTATTCGGTCACTTGCCGGAGATTTGCCAGGACACCAGCGGTCAACAGATCGGTGCGGATAAAGTGCGCCGTACAGTTGCGGGTGCGCTTCTTGTAGCTGCCGCAGATGTAGCAGTCCTGTTTGCGGTCTTTGTTCTGATACCGCTGCTGATACAGCACATGGCCGCAGTCGGCGCAGAACAAAATCCCGGAGAACAGCCCCACTTCATCGTAGCGGTTCGGGCGTTTGCGCTGTTTGCGTAACTCCTGCACCCGTTCCCATGTTTCCTTGTCGATGATCGGCTCATGGTGGTTCTCGAAAATGGCCTGCTTCTCGACGGGGTTCTCTATGCTGTGCTTGACCTTATAAGAAGGCTTTTCCGTTTTGAAGTTCACCAGACATCCGGTGTACTCTCGGTTTTCGAGGATATGAACGACGGTGTTGGTCGCCCATTTGCACTCATAGCCTGGGTGATAACGGCGGGTGCTGCCTGTCCGCTGATATTCCAGCGTCCCCGGCGTGGGGATTTGCTGCTCCGTCAGCATACGGGCAATCTTGGTCGGGCCGTTCCCGGCAAGGCAAAGCTGGTAAATCTGCTGCACCACCGGGGCGGCTTCCTCGTCTATAATAAAATTCTCGTCCTCGTCCATCACATAGCCGTAAACCGGCTTGCTGGTAACAGGCTTGCCGCTCATGCCTTTTGACTTTTTCACTGCCTTGATTTTCTTGCTCGTATCTCTCACCAGCCATTCATTGAACAGATTTCGCAGCGGGGTAAAATCGTTGTCCATGCCCTCGCTGGCACTGTCCACATTATCGTTGACAGCGATAAAACGCACACCCTTTTGAGGGAACAGCATTTCCGTGTAAAACCCTACCTGCAAGTAGTTTCGCCCTAACCGGCTCATGTCCTTGACGATGACCGTACCCACTTTCCCGGCTTCAATGTCCGCAAGCATGGCTTGAAATCCGGGCCGCTGGAAGTTCGCGCCGGAAAAACCGTCGTCGGTGTACCAGCGCAGATTGGTAAAGCCGTTCTGTTTTGCGTAGGTTTCGAGTATCCTTTTTTGGTTCGATATGGAATTACTCTCGCCTTGCAATTCATCCTCGTGGGACAATCTCGGATAAAGGGCGGTAATGAGGTTTTGGGTGGCTTGTCTTAACATAAAATCCTCCGTTTCCGACAGCCAGCCCCACTATTCCGTGGTTTCATTGTACCACGGAACGGCGGGGGCTGTACAGCGGCAAAAGCGTTAAATTTGCTTCTTTACAGCTTTTCAATTTTCCGATTTTTATGGTATGGGTTGTCGTCCCATATTTGCAGTAGAAAAGTTCATAACTCCGTGGTATACTCTGATTTAACAAAAAAATCAGAAGTTAAAGGAGAAAACATGAAGTATACAATAGATGAATTAACCGCGGCCAAAAGGCAAATTGATTCAACTCTGCACAAGCTAAGAGAAACAGTAAAAACATTTGAATCAAAGGATAATTCCGAGCGTTATAAATCACAAATCACATTGGCAAAGAGAAGAATAAAAGCCTTTGAAATTGCAAATTATTTTATAGAGAATGAGATTAAGAATTGCTAAAGCACTTCCGATTTTCGTTCCAGCGGTCATGCTCCCTGGCATGGCCGCTTTTCCATGCCCCGGTTCACGCCGGATAAGTCGGCTCCTGTGTAGCAGCGGCTTCCGCTTCCAGTACCCGCGCCATTTTGTCGGCGGCTGTGGTTGTGGTGTCTTTCTTGAAATAGCCGGACACGACAAGGACGGAATTGCCCATGCGGATTTCCGTCACACAGTCAGGGCGGCGGGTGGTGCGGGTGTCGTGCTGCTTGTTATCTGCCATAGGCAATACTCCTTTCAGTCGGTAATCAGTTTCTTCATGCTCTCCATTTTCCGCTTGGCGGTTTCCTGCCGGAAGTTGTCGCCGGTAAAGCGTACCGGGACGCACATGGAAAGCAGGCGGTCATAAATCCGGGAATGGGCGGTGTCCTCCGGGTTGTGCAGGTCGTCCAGCGTAAGGTTGGTCGTGACGATCAGCGGCTTGCCGCTGCGGTAACGGCTGTCAATCACATTGAACACCTGTTCCAGCCCGTATTCCGTCCCGCGTTCCATGCCGAAGTCGTCAAGGATCAGCAGCGGATAACGACAAAGGCGGGAAATGTACTCGTTGCGCCCCTCAAAGCTGGCGGCAAGGTCATTGAGGATAAGAGCAAAGTTCGTCATGCGGACGGGGATTTCTTTCTCCATGAGGGCGTTTGCGATACAGCCTGCAAGGTAGCTTTTGCCGGTGCCTACGCCGCCCCAGAACAGGCAGCCGATATTGTCTGTCCGCATATCTTCCCAATGCTCCACATACCGGCGGGCAAGCCCGGTCTGCGGGTTCCTGCCGTTGTCGTTCTCGAAAGTCCAGTCCCGCATGGTGGGGTCGGTAAAGCCCCGGCGTTTCAGTTCTTCCACGGTGTCAAGGTGTCTGCGCCGCTTTTCGGCGGCTTCCCGTTCCTCGCGGGCGGTTCTCTGGCAGTCGCACTCTGCCGGGTGGCGGTCGCGCCCGAAGATAGCGGCCTTATCCGGCGCAAAATAGGCTTCTTTCGGCTTGCGGCACTTGCCGCAGTACAGTAAACCGTCCTCGCCGGTGTAGTCCTCCGGCTCCGGGATGGTGGTCGTCATATTCTCCAAAACCGCGTTGATTTCATTCTTCATAAACTCTCGCCCTCCTTGCATGAGTAGTCTGGTATGCCCTTTTTAGGGGCTTCCTTTTTGTCGTTCCCCGCCCATATCCGCAGGGCGGCGGCATAGTTCTGGTAGCTTTTCCCGTTGGCGGCAAGGTAGCGGCTCATTTCCTCGATGAACCGTTCCAGCCTGTCAGGGTACTCTGCCTGCAACTCGTCGTATTCGGTCTGTGACAGAAAAATATTTCCATATCGGCCATAGGGCGCGGACGGCCCCCCACTCACTCCCTTTGTTTGGCTCTCTGTAAGGTTGTTTATAGTAGTTTGGTTAGGGGACGGTTTTCCGACCATCATAAGGTCGGTTTTCTGACCATCAGTAGGACGGTTTTCCGGCTCTATGAGGGGCGGACTTCCGGCCATCAGTTGGTCTGAAAACTGTACCTGTGGCACTGGCGGTACTTTGACATAAAGCCGGTTCGGTGCGGAGAAGCCGCCCCGTTCCCGTTCCAACAGCCCCGCCGTGTCCAGTTCATTAAGCGCCCCCTTGATGGTGGTGCTGCCTTTATCCAGTATTTCTGCTATCTCCGCGATGGGATAGATAATATAAATCCTGCCCTCGTCGTCCAGCCACTTGTTTTTCTGGGAGAGGGTGGAACGGTCTAACAGCAGCGAATACAGCAGCTTGGCGGTCTGTGAAATCTCCATTTTCAGCAGGAAACGGGGATACGGCAGATAGGCGGGCAGCCGCGTGTCTGCCCTGATATAATCAGCGATAGGATCACCTCCCTGTGTTCGGGTTGATTTTGGCGTATTGTCACGCATTAAAACGCCGTTTCCGGGGGAAAAGGATAAATGTATCGCGTACCCTTTGACACCCACGAAAAAAGCCTTGATTTATGCGGGTTTGAAAGGCTCTAAAGCGTGACATCTCTGCCTTTGTTTCCGCTTTCTCTCGGCGGCTTTGATTTTCTTCATGCGCCCGGCGCAGTCGGGGCAGTATTTTCCCCGGTTGGATTTGGGGACAAAGGCCGCCCCGCAGACGGCACACCGTTTCCGGCTTCCCCGGCACAAGAGGGCTGCGGCCAGCTCCCCGTCAAGGGGCAGGACAGCCACACGGAACCAGTGGCACATGAGGGAAAAGGAAATGCTCTGGACGCACACGCAAGGCTCCCCGTCGTCCAATAGCAGGCAGTTCCCCTCATCGTAGTTACAGCACTCATGTACCAGCCGCCGCGCCCGCCGGTGCTGGCGGTAGTCCATGTGGGGCAGGTTATCGCTCATGGCTCTGCTCCTTTCTGCGGTGCGGCTCGTCCCGGCGCAAAATCTGGTCGATGTTCCGCTTGACGGTCTGCAACTCCTTGAACCGCTGTTTCTGTTCGTGATAGGTGTTATACAGGCCGTCTTTCTCGGAGATAAGCTGCTCGATCTCGGCCTGCAACGCTTTCCGGGCGGGCAGCTTGGTAATGCCATGCGCCTTGAAATACCGGGCTGCTGCGTCGGCTATGATAAAATCGCTCTCATGGGCCTGCCGGTATGCGGCGCGGGCTTTCTCGGATTTCTGTGCCCGCAGCCCGTCGCGGGCGGCCTTGGTCTGGGCGTAGGCCAACACCTGCCGCTGCAACTTCTTTTTCCCTTGCAGCTTCGTTTCCAGTGCTTTCAGTTCGCCGCTGGTCTGGCGCATTTTCTGATAGGCGGTGTCAACGGCGGCTTCTAACTGCTCCGGGGAAGTAAAGCCGTATTGCTGGTAGACGGACAGCGTTTTGGCGGCCTGCTTCAGATTGTGTATCTTCGCCCAGCGTTCATAGCCCCGGCCTTTGCCCTCGGCCATTTTCTGCTCAATGTCCACAAGCCGCTGCACTCCGTCCTGTTTCGGGGCGGCTATCTCGGCTCTGGCAACCTGCAAGCGGTCTTTTATGGTGCGTGGGGGATCGGGGGATCTGGCTGGCGCTTCGGCTGCTCTGGCGGCGTTTTGCTCTAAAACGGCAAAGACAGCGGCGCGGTCAAAATCGTCGCCCAGCTTCCGGGCGGTAATTGGCTTTGTCCTGTCCGGCGTGAGGTAGGAAAGCCGCCCCCGGCTCTCCTTGACGGTCACACCCTCCTGCAGCAACAGAGAGGAAAACTCGTCAAAGCTGGCGGCGGTGGCAAGGGCTTTCCGTAGGGTCTGCCGCAGCTTCTCCTTGTTCGTTTCAAACTTGGTCTGCCGGGGCGTGATACTATCGGCAATCATGGGGGCGTTCTGCTTGTCCAGCGCGGCCTGTCCCTTTTTCTGCGCCCAATACTCCCGGTCGGTGACGCGGTTCTTGCTGCCGTTCAAGAGGTCGATTTGATAAAGCCCCTCCCGGTGGCACATCTCCATGACTTCGGATTTGAAGTAGCGCAGGGCAGCGTCGGTACATCGGTGCTTGCAGCCGACTTTCGTATCGGCCGGCCTGTCCATGTAGGGCAGGAACGGCACTTCCTCAATCCGCAGGCTGTTTATGACGATATGCACATGAATGTTGCCGCTGTGGTTATGCCCGTCCGGGTGGGTGCAGACAAGGGCCTGGTGGCCGGGAAAATGCTCTTTACAGAATTGTTCCCCCAACGCCTGCGCCCGGTCTACGGTCAGGCCGTTGTCCGGCCCGTCCCGCGGGTCAAAGCTGATGATGTAGTGGTGGCTTTTCACATCTTCCCGCCGCTGGTTTTTCTGATAGCGGAGATTGGCCCGCATACACGCAACGGCAAAATCCTCCCCGTCGCAGTTCAGCGTGGACAGCCGGTAGTCCTCGCGGGGGATAAGCCTGCCGGTTTCATCAAGGACGGGCTTCATGGTAAACTCGTCATGCTCAAAGAGAAGATATTGCTCGGCGGCTCCGTAGTCGGCGTTTTTAGAGTTGATATGCTTGAGTGTTGCCAACCGCGTCACCTACTTTCTTGAGGACTTCATACTTGAGGACGGCAAGGTCGGATATGGCGGCGCGTACCTCGCCGGAAAGGGTGTTGTAGGGTACGCCGTATTCGTTCAGATACCGGGCAATCTGATTGAGGTTGCCGCCGATCCTGCCGTACTCGGCTGTCAGCTTCCCGACAGCGGAAAGCAACTCGTCATTGACCGACGACACATGGACAACCGGGCGTATGGTCGCCCGCCGTATCGCCTGCCGGAGAAATTCGGACTGGCTGATACCATAGGGCGCAAGCCGCGCTGTGAAGTCGGCATACTCATCTTCGGACAGCCGGGTTTTCAC
>Ga0310786_10002015_pt1 | contig 31883 bp, 25 predicted proteins | sample AusTroGonzalo_MG_FD_203881 | JGI IMG/M metagenome (GOLD analysis project Ga0310786, IMG submission 203881) | Bovine rumen microbial communities from tropical cattle in Woodstock, Queensland, Australia - Gonzalo_03 (v2) (version 2) | ecosystem: Host-associated > Mammals > Digestive system >...
CCGAAATATTATCGCCATAATCCAATAATTCCGCCATTTCTCCCATGGTCAAATGTTTTAATTTATCGTATTCAACACAGTTATCACCACTGCACAATTTTTTATATTCATCAAAATATTTTGCTATGAAATAAATTTTGTTGCCTTCTCTGACAAACCAATTTTCCACATAAGCATGCAGCCCAGTCACACGACTCTTTTGAATGTATACTGCATCAACATTTGCAGAACCCAATTTTTCGCATAATTCTTTCATTGACCATTTTTCACAATCTGCATCTTCAACATTATCTTTGATTACAGTGGATATATGTGGTCTGCCTTCCACAGTGGCGATTGCTTCTGTCAATTCATCCAACCCATGCATTGCATTTTCCCAAAATTTACCGGCATGCAACGTTATCTTTGCACTTTTTGCCGCCAATTGTTTTCCCTTTGGCAGTTTATCAATGTCTTCAACATCGCCCATAAATTTGGTCAATCCCTGTTTTATCTCTTCGACATTTGGTTTTTTTATCTTTTTTGCATCAACCAAAAGACTTTTTAATTGCATAATTTTGGATTTCGACATTTTATCCAAAACATTTGCAAAATTATGAGCACCACCGAAAGTATGAATATCGCAATCAGCCAATATCCCGTGCAAAATGTATGGGCAACGACAAATAACCGCACCCGTATTGTAAAAACTATCTCTGATAAATGTTTCAATACAATCAACATCTGTCAACAGATTACAAATTGTTCTATCACCATCAGGTACAGAAACAGCAGAGTAAACTTTTACAACAAAATTTCTACACTTTTTGACTTTGTTATCAAAGGCTTCTTGTGTTTTGAGTGTTTTTTTGTTTTCGCTCTTATAAACTATCAAACCTTGTGCCATATCGTTTCTCCATATTTTTATGCTTAACGCCACATATATAATACAAAAATATATATTTGTCAATACTTTTGTGCGATTTATTCACTATAATATGCACAAACAATCAAAAAATATATAGACAAACCATATTTTTCGTGCTATACAACCCTTACAATAAAAATAAAAACGAGGTAACAAATGGACAAACTTCAAATCTGCAATGGGATTATTTGCGCTGCTTATCATGCCGCTGATGGCCGTAATATAGACATAGAAAACTTTTTAATCAAAGAAACTGAATTAGTATCAGAATTAGCAAAAGGCAGCCCTAAATGGGGACAAAGCGATTATCTTTTGCACATAATATGTTGGACATTACGCGACCGAGATTGTCAAAAAATTTTAAGACGCATACCACATGACAATATCGCTGCATTAAAGGAAGCCTTTGTATTTGCGCAACAACAAAAATTCCCAGATACAGAAGCGGCCACTAATATCAGCACCGCACTTAAAAACAAAAGTTTGAACCCTACTTTGTCTATGCATGATAAATATAGAAATAATATTAAGCGCTTTTCTGCTCTTATCGCCCTCAAAGTGGCAATAAAATGGAAAGCCGCCACCGCAGAATTGAACAAATGGTATGAAATGATTGACAGATTACAAAATCCAGTACAGGAATCAGAAAATATTGTCGAAGCACCACAACAAAAACCTGTTGTACAACAAACAACCCCTGCAAAAACGGTGATTGAACAACCTGCACCAAATGAAACATTATGGACATTTGCTGAATTGGCACAAAAATTAGGTCAAAAAGATTCTTTGGCGCTACATCACAAGAAAAAAAATTTTTTGAAACAACATCCAGAATACAAAGAACAAATAAACGGTTGGTTTATGGTAAGCAACAAAGGCAAACGACACCTGTTGTTCAAAGCAGAACATTTTGATGAATTAAAACAGTTAATGTGTTCCAAACAAAAACGCATTTCCAATGTCGTATCTGATGAAAGCTCAGAATTATGGGCCATCAAAGAATTGGCGCAAAAATTAGGTTTAACCAAGGTTAAATCGTTTTACACAAAAAGATGCGAATTCATCGCAAAACATCCTGAATACAAAGAAAAATTTGAATCTTGGTTTATCCCCAGCAACAAAGACAAACGAATCCTGTTGTTTAAATCAGAACATTTTAACGAATTAAACCAATTGATGAAAACGGACGCACACCATGCATACGCTGTCTTATCTGACAACGAAGAATTATGGACCATTGAAGAGCTGGCACAAAAATTAGGTTTAAAAAGAACCGGATCATTTTACACAAAAAGATGCAAATTTGTCGCAAATCATCCTGAATCCAAAGAAAAATTTGAATCTTGGTTTTTAATCAGCAAAGCAGGCAAACAACACCTGTTGTTCAAAGCAAAATATTTTGATGAATTAAAAGCATTATTTAATACCCCCACACAAACACAGAAAAAAACAAATCACCGGGCAACCAAAAAAATCGATGATACAACCACAACCCAACAATCAAAATCTGACACGGTAAAATCTGTTGTTGAAAAAGTATCTGATAAAACAGAACAACCAACAAATTTGGTTGATATCAAAAAATTGGAATTATATTTGACCTGGTTGACCAAGAAATGTGAAGAAGCACTTGAAATCCAAAACGATGCGGAAAAATTATGTGAAGATTTGCAAAAGCAAATGACCACAGCCGAAGAGGCAAAAAACAAAGCAACCGCATACACACAAGAAATAAAAGACAAAATCAAACACGCAAATGATTTGCTGCACGAATGGACCGATGCAGAATTGGCATTAAATGAAGCAAACAAAATCATGAGCGAAAAAAATACAAAAATAAATGAATTCTTGCAAAACATAAAATAAAAACCACCCTTGGTGGCGGTTTTGCATTTCGTGTTGTGCTAAAGGTCAGCAATTTATGAACCGAAATTATACAGATTGTAAGAGAAATTAAAAAAATAAAAAGAGATGTAAAATATTGCAGATTTTGTGTTCAAACAGTGCAATCTTATCAAAATCAAAGGATAAAAAATGAAAAAACAAAACGTTTATTATGACAATGCCTACATAGAATACGATTGGGGGCTTGCGGAGCTTTCTCCACGCCAAAGGGCCGACCGTATCATCAAACGTTTAAAAGGTAATACCTATGGCCAATCAAGAATACAAAGTGTGTCTTTAGACAGGTTATTTTTCTATTTGGTTTCTGAAAATTGTGATTTAACGTGGGAACAAAAAGATTTCGTTATATATCTTGCTTTTGATAGTGCCAGTGATGTATTTTCGCTAAATTTTGGAACACGGGTGATGACATCTGCCCTTGAACGGTGGGGTATAATTGATGCTTTAAAACTGTATAACAATGATGAAAAGACCGGGATAAACTGGTTTGAATCTCATAAAATACCTATGCAACATGTATACCGCATCGTAAATAATGCTAGATTTTTCGAGTCGATAACAAACAAATATCCGGAATTACAAACATTGCGAAACAAATATTTACAATATAAATGCGAACATAGTGTAAACGAAGTTGGACGCATATCTTGCCAACAATATGATACTTTGTTAAAACAGGACATCGAATTGTTAAAGAAAGGAGATTATGATAAATCACATTACGAAGTATTAAAAGTTATAGGACAAGAAGATGTAAGATATGTATCGGACACATCGTGGCAGTTTCTCGATGAATTAAACCGACAAATACCACATATAACAACAAAAGAAAATCTGATAAAATATCTTGAATTGCGTCGAGAATTAAATTGGATGAATGAACGGTTTAGCTTCACGAGTATTTTTCAGTATGAAAGTTGTACAACAATAAAAAAACATATGTTAACACTTCTAGGGGTTGATGAAGCTGATACAGATATAAAAAACTTTGATTTAAAAAATACCAAAGATATTCAACGCTGTAAAAAAATGTTCCCATTGGTATTAGATTATCCGTTTTTATTTCTAAAATGGTATTCTCGTAGTAACAGTAGAGGGTATTTTGTAAACGGCGTGCCGCTTTGTGTTCCTGACTATGATAATATATTAGAAAAGAAACGTAAAGCATTAAACTTTAAATTGGGAACGAAAGGTTTTGTAGGCAAGATAGCATCGAAAACGGTTGTTCCAAAAAAACTTGGTAAATTAGGAACAAAATTAGAACAAATTATTGCCGCCAGCATATATAATAAAATACGCCCTGGTCGCTGGTAACGTGTTGTATCATAAAAAGGGTTCAAAAACACACTAACAATGGCGTTTTTTTGATTTGGTGTGGTGACTATTTGGTGACTTTTTCAAAATGCGGGGGGCGAGAGATTCTCCTCGATACACAATAATAAAAATCTATAAAAACTCGTATTAACAAACCCCGTTTTTATGATTTTTCTAATTGTGTATTCTCGTATTCGCCATGCATGTCTTGTGGGCTATCGCTCACGAAAACTACGTTTTCAAACGGTACGATGCCGTACCGTTAGCATTCTGGCGTATCCTCTCGCCCCGACTTTAACCAGTTAAATAAAAAATACCACCGATTATGGTGGTATTTTTTATTTAATCTGGTCGGGGCGAGAGGATTCGAACCTCCGACACCTTGGTCCCAAACCAAGTACTCTACCAGACTGAGCTACGCCCCGAAGGTATGGTCAATTATAACTATATTTTTATAAATTGCAAATAGATTTTTTTTGCTTGTTTATTTTTTGCAAAACCTTTACAATGACACACATGGGAAAAAAGATATTTACTGTTTTAACAATATTGGCATTGACGGTTAATTCCGCCATTGGCGCTGCAACAAAACCTGATCGCTTTATTAACAAAGCGCTTTATAATAATGTTTACCCATCCACGATAAATAATACGGAAACCAACGGGATAAAAACTGTCCAGGCGGCAAAAAACGTTAATAAACCGACAGTATCACCAAATGACAATCGTCGTATTGTAAAGAAAAGAAATATCGCACGCGTTGCAACATCTCAAAAAAACGTGGTGTCACCTGCCCCCGCTAAACGCCGTGTCACTGCGCGCCAAAATACTGCACGTGCGGGCATCCGTACGACAACAATGCCACGTGTTCAAAATAATAATGTTCGCGCACGTTCCACACAACGACGTCCTGTGGTTGCACGCAGTGGAATCGGTGTTCAACGCAATCGTTCGGGTATTGTGGTACGTGATGCAACTGCGAACACTAAATCGGGTGTTTCCATGTCATCGCAACAATGTTTTGCGGGGTACAAAGAATGCATGGATTCATACTGCGAACGCAAAGATACCGCATACAATCGCTGTTTTTGCAGTGCTAAATTGGCGCAAATTGATTCCAAATATCAAAACAAAATCGATTCTTTGATACAACAAATTATAAAATTAAAATATAACGCCGATGCAACCGACGAAGAAATCAAATCTTATTGGGACGAAACGGTCGGGCAATATACACAAACTAATCCATGGACAAATATAGATAACGCATTGAATATAGATTGGGCAAACACGGCGGATCGTATTCGTGGTCAAAATGCTTTTAACGCCGGCCATGCGTATTGTGTACAACATTTACGTGCATGCTCTTATATGGGAATAAATATGCGCGATGCGTATAAATCTGAGATAGAACGCGATTGTGCAACGTATGAAAAAGGTCTGGAAAAAATTCAGATCGCCGCGGAAAGCGTCATTGAATCATACGACGAATAAAAAAATTTTTTATTTAAGAAAAAACCGGCAAAATGCCGGTTTTATTATTGATTCATTGAATTAAAGAAATCTTCATTGGTTTTTGTTAAACGTAATTTATCCAACAAAAATTCCATCGCTTCCAATGTTCCCATCGGATTGATTATACGACGCAAAACATACATTTTTGATAAAACGTCTTTGGATACCAATAAATCTTCTTTGCGGGTTCCTGACTTTGTAATATCAATGGCAGGATACACACGTTTATCAGATAATTTGCGATCCAATATAATTTCGCTGTTGCCGGTTCCTTTGAATTCTTCAAATACGACTTCGTCCATTTTGGATCCAGTTTCAATCAATGCAGTCGCGATAATAGTCAAAGACCCACCACCTTCTATATTACGCGCCGCACCAAAGAAACGTTTTGGACGTTGCAAAGCATACGCATCGACACCACCGGTCAACACTTTACCACTGGATGGGACAACCGTGTTATACGCACGCCCCAATCGTGTAATTGAATCAAGCAAAATAACGACATCTTGACCCGCTTCCACCAAACGTTTTGCTTTCTCTATAACCATTTCAGCAACCTGGATATGACGTGTGGCTGGTTCATCAAACGTGGATGAAATAACTTCGCCACGAACACTGCGTTGCATATCCGTCACTTCTTCTGGACGTTCGTCAATCAATAAAACTATCAATTTTACATCTGGATAATTAGTCGCGATTGAATGTGCTATGTTCTGCAACATAACTGTTTTTCCCGTACGTGGTGGTGCAACGATAAGTGAACGTTGGCCCTTTCCCGTCGGGGCAATCAAATCGATAACACGGGCGGATAAATTACGTCCTTTGTCGGTGTCGTCTGCCACTTCCATTTGTAATTTTTCATCTGGATAAAGCGGTGTCATATCATCAAACGAAACACGATGACGCAATTTTTCAGGATTATCGCCATTGACACGTTCAATTGTTTCCAATGCAAAATAACGTTCAGATTCATTTTGTGGGGCCTGGATTTGACCTTCTACATAATCACCTGTTTTTAACCCATATTTTTTGATTAAATTTGGCGACACATACAAATCATCCGGCCCAGCCAAATAATTGCTTTCTGGTGCGCGCAAGAAACCAAAACCATCCGGCATACGTTCCAACACACCATCGCCTATTAACGTTATCTTTTCATCAGCCGCATACACGCGCATAACCGCGAAACGCAATTGCTGAACATTTAATTGCGAAGGATTTTCAATCCCCATATCTTCTGCCATCTTCAACAATTGTTGAGGTGACTTTGTCTTTAATTCATTTACATGCATAAAAAAACCTTTTTTGGAAATAGCAACCGAAGAATTCCAGTGCTTTATGTATTTATTGTAATATACCCAAGAAAAAAAGTCAAGTTAGTCCACACAAACCCGACGAATCAACAACCCACAAAAATAGCAGCATCAATTAAAGTTCAATGCCACTGCGTACGTCAACGCCCAAATCAGCGAAACGTTCTGCCATATTGATTTTTTTCATATTCAAAGCGTTTGCATTCTTTTTGGCCGCATTAAAAAACGGTGTCTTGTCAATCATATTACTTACCTTTTTTAATAACATTTCCTGGTAATCGTAGACAAATATACCAAACAATTTTTTTTTGTCAAGTATTTTCTATTGCCTACAAATTATCCTCTTCTACTTCGTAATAATCCTCTGTTTCTTGAGAATCATCACAATCTTCGCATTCGTCATCCGCCGCCGATGTGGTGTATTCTTCAAGCACAAGCGACGCTGGCTTTGCTGGTTCTGTGTAATGTATTTCTTTCACAACACGAACACGACGATTTTCTGCGTTTGGCGTATTATTTGGCGTTGGTACTTTTAAGTCTTCTTCGCCCGCAGAAACAGCAATTATCTGGGATGAAGGTATTCCATATTGTATCAACATTTTTTGTACCGCCTCTGCACGACGTCCACCCAACGCATAATTATAGTCACTGGATCCCGCAGTATCAGTATGTCCAACCACAGAAACCTTTATATTCTTGTTTGCCTGGGTTGTTGTTGCCAACTTTTTAATCAAATCTTCATATTCCGGTGTTATGGTTGCTTTGTCAAAATCAAATCTGATTTCAAAGATTTCTTCCATAATATGTTGTTTTGGTTCCAATGGAATTTGTTGAACTTTGATAATAGTTTTTTCGTTATTATTCGTCACAGTCGCATTTCCAATATTATCCAAACGTTTGTTTATTAACAACAATTCAGAACGCATCGCCATCATCATCTCTATGAATTCATCCCTGGAAACATAATCTGGCGTATCTTCAGGCGCCGCCACAGTCCCTGGGAATTCAGGCAATTCCGGCATTTCATGTTTCACTGTGACTTCTTTTGGCAATTCCGGCATTTCATGTTTAACAGTGAATTCCCGTGGTATTTCTGGTCTTGGATCATCATCTTGTATGATAATTTCTTCCCATTCATCATCAGATTTTCTAGCGTTCGGGTCAACCCCATAAATATTTTGGTTAAAAATCAAAGGCTGTTGTTGTGGAACCGCAACAGTTTGCTGTACAGGTGCTGCCGGCACAGGAACAACCTGAACCAGATTTGCAGGAATATTTACATTATTGACAATTACCATACCATCGCGAGATCTGGTTGTCCCAGACATAGCCATTAAATTACTAGTCTCTGGATAATACCGTTCTGCTACACGAGGCGCAGATTGAACGGTTGCTTTTTCTTGGGTTGTCTGTTGTGCTTGCGCGACAGGCGCAGAAACACCACGCCCAGCCAAACAATCTTCTAGCGCCTGTATAGTCGCCGAAAAACGTTTTTTACATTCTTGGGCGGTTGCATCTTGACCGGTTGCCGTCGCAGATATCCAACAATCAAATTTTGCCTGCGCTTCCGCCGCTAATTGTGGTTGCAAAACGACCGCATCACCCTTCAGATATTCCATCAATTTAACATATGCATTATTAATTTCGAAACCTTCTATTTCAGAATACACACGCCAATTATCCAAACTTTCTGGAAATGGACGTTCACCAGAGAAAGCCCCAACAGCCTTTTGAGCAAACAATTCACCAACATCAGGATACCCGCTTGTTCTGGCATTATAAACAGCATAGGAACGATAATTCATCGCCAATTGATTCAAGAAAGAATCTTTGTGTGGCGCATTATAAACATCCAATTGTTCAACATAATCAACAGTTGGTGTGCTATACACGTTTTCATCAGTGCGCGTTCCCATACAACCCGCCAAAATCAGTGCAATTGCAACAACATAACCAATACGATTCATGATTTACATCCTTTCCTTACATCAATACTGGTGTAATTATAACATATTTTACAAAATTGAGTAAAGTAAAAAAACGAACAAAACAAAGACAAATGATAAAAATTATTTATCCATCATTTGGGTTCCAACCGTCTGCAACATCGGCATCATAGATTGAATTCCGCTGCCATCCAAACCAGACACCATTTGCAATACCGCTTCTGTTCCAGACACGTTCGACGATTTTCCAACATTTGATATGGTACCTTGAACCAAATCTGTCACCAATCCTGCCTTAGCTGCCAATACTTTCGATGGCGCACATTCTTCCGATTTTTTGCGTAATTTTGCAACCTGTTGTGCCTCTGATTTAGTGTAATCGGCATCACTGAATGGTATTTTATCAAAAATAGTGTAAATATTCGATACACTGTGACAATCTTTTTTCTTACTGTTTCCACCTGCAGAGCACACCTCTGCCACAGTGGCCTTTGGGAAATTTTCCCAAACACGCCCTTCGTCACTAGTGGATTCAAAAACCTCATAACAACTTTGTCCTTTATCGGCAGTCTGCATAAAACCAGTATACCCACCCGTAGAACACTGAGTATCCCCCAAACCATACACGGCAGAATCTGCAGTCGCATCACCCGACTTTGCCCATTCTTTAACCAATTCATTTACGATTCGTATATCTTCACTGCTGGGTTTACATTGAGAATTTAATGCCTGGGTTTGAGATCTTAACGTTTTCACACCCTGAACCACATTAAGAACAGTAGGCAACAAACTGGTTGCCGATTCCACCTTGGTTTCTTCCTTTTTACTAACAGACGAGCCTTTTTTCACAGCAATCGCAGCATCCGCCAACATTGGCAGCATACAACCAACCACTGCAAAAAACATGCTAAACTTTTTCATCCTCTTCCTTTGAATTGCATTATATCACAAAAAAAAGATTATATAAATATAAAAATTGCATTTTTATTTTGAAACATATAAACTGGTAATTATGAAACAGGATCATCGTAATTTTATAATCATAACAAAACATAAACGCCTTATGCGATTATGGCAATTCTTTTTCACAGGTTGGGGATTGGTTATGATTGGAATATTGGTCGCCGCATCATTATTTACAAAACAAATTTTATGGACCCCGATTACCGCAATAAATATGAAAGATGTTGTTTCAAATCAATTTAAAATGACAAATGCGTCTTTTGTTGGAACTGACAAAGACGGCAACCCATATAAAATCCATGCTGTTTCAGGATACAAAGAATATAACAACAAAGACACTATATTCCTTGAAAAACCATCTGGAAAAATAACCCGTTCCACAGACAAAGGCCCACGCACAGATAATATTTCTGCGAACCGTGGGCAATTTAATTTGAAAGACAAAGTACTTACACTGCTTGGCAACGTCCGCATAGATTCAGATAACGGCGACAAAGCATTAACAGATAAAATGGTGTTAAAATTATGATAAAAAAATCGGTATTACGTGTTGAACATCTGTCAAAAAATTATGGTAAACGTGTTGTATTGCGCGATATATCCATGATTGCTAACCAGGGCGAATCCATCGGTCTGCTTGGTCCAAATGGCGCAGGAAAAACAACCGCGTTTTATTGTATAACCGGCCAATTGGCGGCATCTGGCGGTCAGATATTTTTAAATTCCCAAGACATAACCCATTTACCGTTTTATCAACGCTCTCGTCTGCACATTGGTTATTTACCCCAAGAAAACAGCGTTTTTCGTGGTTTATCTGTCGAAGATAATATTATGGCTATATTGGAAGTTGTTGAACCAAATCGCAAAAAACGTAGTGAAAAATTAAATGCTTTGCTGGATGAATTTTCAATCGCATTTTTACGTAAAAGTCCTGCAACGTCTTTATCAGGTGGTGAACGTCGTCGTGTGGAAATTGCACGTGCATTGGCAAATGATCCTAAATTTATTTTATTGGACGAACCGTTTGCTGGTATTGATCCTATTGCGGTAAATGAAATTCGTGAATTGGTTTCTCAATTAAAAAATAGAGGTTTGGGTGTGATTATCACAGACCATAACGTTCGTGAAACATTGGGCATTACCGATCGCAGTTACGTTTTACACGATGGTCAAATATTAAAGCATGGAACCACTGATGAAATCGTCAAAGATGAAATGGTAAAAAAAGTCTATCTGGGCGAAAATTTCACCATGTAAAAATTTCAACAAAACAATGATAAAAAAACAAAGGAGAAAATAGACATGTTTGCTGTTGATAAAATTCACGCGCGTCAAATTATGGATTCGCGTGGCAATCCAACGATTGAATGTGATGTAACTTTATCTGGGGGGGTGTTTGGACGTGCATCTGTTCCATCTGGCGCGTCAACCGGTTCATTTGAAGCATTGGAATTACGTGACGGCGGATCCCAATATATGGGCAAAGGTGTTTCAACCGCTGTAAAAAATGTAAATGAAATTATTGCACCTGCTTTGATTGGTATGAACGGTGAAAATCAAACAGAAATTGATGAAAAAATGTTAGCATTGGACGGCACACCAAACAAAGATAAATTAGGTGCAAACGCTATTTTATCTGTGTCATTGGCGGTTGCGCGCGCGGTCGCAAATGCAAAACATATACCGCTTTATAAACATATCGCAGATATATTTGGCGAACCAAACCCACATGTTTTGCCACGTCCAATGATGAATATCATCAACGGTGGTGCACACGCCGACAACGGTTTGGATGCCCAAGAATTTATGATTATTCCAAACGGTGCAAAAGATGAAGTCGAAGCGATTCGTATGGGATCTGAAATTTTCCACAATTTGAAATCAATATTGAAAAAATCTCATCACAGCACAAACGTTGGTGACGAAGGTGGTTTCGCACCAAACTTTAACACATGTCGCGAAGCATTAGACACTATCATTGACGCAATCAAAGCCGCTGGTTATAAACCAGGCGAACAAGTTTCCTTTGGTTTGGATGTGGCTTCTTCTGAATTTTTCAAAGACGGTATCTACAATTTCGAAGGCAAAACAAAAACATCTGATGAAATGATTGAATTTTATGAAAAATTGATTTCTGATTACCCAATCATTTCCATCGAAGATGGCTTAGCCGAAGAAGATTGGGACGGATGGAAAAAATTAACACAAAAAATTGGCGATAAATGTCAATTGGTTGGCGATGATTTATTTGTCACAAATCCGATTCGTTTAAAGAAAGGAATTGACAACAGCGTTGCAAATGCAATACTTATCAAAGTGAATCAAATTGGTTCTTTGACAGAAACATTGCGCGCAATTAAAATGGCCAAAGACGCAAAATATGGTGTTGTAATTTCTCACCGCAGTGGCGAAACCGAAGATACAACTATTGCAGATTTGGCAGTTGCCACAAACGCAGGTCAAATCAAGACTGGTTCTATGTCCAGAACAGACCGCATGGCAAAATACAATCAATTGATGCGCATAGAAGAAGAACTAGGCGATACTGCAACGTATGGCAAATAAAATGTTAATGGGTATAAATATTTTGGCGTTAATAAAATACACAATTGCTATATTGGTTATTGCATGCATTTTGTTAACGCCCGCATATCTGGCCGCTGCAAATGACCGTCAAAAACTTGATAAAATGCGCACACGATGTGGTGTATTATTGTTTGGTTGGTCTTTTATTGGTTGGTTCATAGCATTATTTATATCAGCAAAAAAATAAAAAACGCCATTTCGGCGTTTTTTTAGTTATTTTATGCAATTCGTTGCTTTTGAACAAACATATTATCCAACAACATTCCCATGCGATTGTTCAAACGTTTTAAGTTGTTTTTCATTTTCATAAAACGCATCCCCAACATACCCATCCCCCCAGAAATATTTTTTGGTACTTCTTTGACAACAGGTTCAGGTTCTGTCGTAATCACTGGTTGGTTTGGAACTTCTATTTTTGTCGTAATAACGGCCGGATTGCCATTTGTATATGTGTTTATACCATTTACAGTTTGAATATTTGTTGCGGCCGCCCCAACATGATTATGAATTCCGACAACTTTATCTAAACGATTAACGATATTCATAACTTCTTCATTTATGCCACCGTCATGTGAAAACATATTTGCAACGTTTTTGATATCTGCGACTGTAAAATCAGGATGTTTTGCCAACCAATCTGCACCAAACACCTTCACATTACCGTTTGTTAAACGAATACCACCAAAATTATCAGTCGCTATGGCATGATTACTGTAAACATGTCCACCTGCATCAGCATTTATCATTATCGCACGATATGGGTTTATATTTGTTCCATGTGTTGCATTATATTGATTTATTAATTCAACACGATGTTGCAATTCACTCATATTATCTGAATACAAAATATTTGATATACGTTCAGCATTTTCAACGGCGCCATTTGCATACACATCTTTGTATTCAAAATGCGTTGTTGGTTCTTTTTGTTGCAACTGTTGTGGTTCATTTTTTTGTTCAATCGTTTTAGATTCCGCCCCCACCAATCCACATGAATCTATAACATGTTTTGCGGCTAAACGACCACCAACACCGCCTGCAACCGCGGCTAATGCATTACCAATTGCAAAAGAAACCGCCTGGGCAGTGGTTAAACCTTTGTCTTTGGCATCATTAAATATTTGAACAGAATTTGTTGTTCCGCCCAATCCTAATGCAGTATATCCCAATGCCGCCATCAATGTTTTTAACCCAAAGGCACCGAACATCATGCCTATGACAGCAAATGCCGACGTTCCCAACGAAGCCAACATACGTTTATCCGCGACAAGTTCTTTGATACCGCATCCTTTGCCTTGCTCTTGTTGCTGTTTTTGCCATTTCTTTATTTGCATAGTGGCAAAAGCAAGTCCAGTGACAACACCAACCACAGCAACAGAAACACTTAAACTTATACCAGCAATGACGGCTGTTGCGCCTGCGACAGTTGTTATCGCAGCACTAACTAAAAATGTATTAGCAAATGTAGCAAAAATACGTTTATAAAATTCTATTTTGACTTTTCTATTATTTGCTTTTTCATCAAAGAAACGAGCGTTCGCCCTTTTGTCAATATTCTCAATCGGCTTAAATAATTTTGGAATTATTGTGGTTTTGCCGTCTTTATTAAAACCTGCCATTTTTGTTTGCAGTCTGTTTGCAAACCCCGCAGTCTGATTAACCTGGGCATCCATAGCCATATTATACCCAACATCAGAAATAAACTTTCTTTTAGCGCCAAGATCGCTAATAAATTTGTGAAAATATTTTGAATTACTAAATTGATCTGATTTGCTTTGCAGACCTTTGGCCGCTTTGGCATCAGCATCTATTTCAAATAATTTCAAAGGAACCCTGTTGTTTAATTCCGCTTCCAATTCATTTTTTGACGGAACAAAACCATTTTTGTTCAAATATGCTAATGCAATATCATGACGGCATAATTCAATAATTTGGTTTAAACGACCATCTGGTATAATATCACAACCATCTGTGAAATCTGTATGCGAAACACCATATTCATCGCTAAATTGCGGTATTACTTTTTTATTTTTATCTAAAAACTTATAGTTAGAAATTAATTTTTTTACATCGTTTGAAACATGTGTTTGTGACAACAAATCATTCAACGCAGCCCAACGCTTTTCCATTCCTTCTTCATTTGAACAAATGTTATCCAACCCCCAGACTTTATCATATTCACCAATTGTTTTATCTAATTTAACAATGTTATTTGCCAATTCTTTATATATCGCAGAATCTGTCCCCGCAGGCAACGATTTAAAGCGCACCAAAAACATTTCACGATAACCATCATAATAATTGGCAATATTTTTAACGTTTATAAAATTGTTTAATCTTTTGATTTTATTGTTATTGCGATATTTTTTAGGATTATCACACATTGCAAATTCAGCAGATAATTCATCAATACGCACACAAACTGCATTTAATAAATCTTCTTTGGTGCCACGAATTCCATCTCTAACTTTGTCTTGTAATACGGTATACGCACGCGCCAAAATAATAGGCGGAACCAAATCAATAGAATCTTTGTATTCTTCCACAAAACGTTCAGCATATTCAAATTCTTGATCTTTGTTTAAATTACGATAGGACGCCAAAAAATTATCAATATCTTTGACATCACGAGATTTAGATATTTCGTTGTATTTTTTTGTGGATACCAACCCCATTTGATAAAAGATTTTCAAAGTGGTTCTGCAAAACTCTATTTCAATGTCATCCGGATTTTTTGGTCCATTAAGGACTGTGTCAGTATTTTTTTCTTTTTTCAAAACAGCCTTTGCATAACTGGTCGGACATTCTGATTTCAAAAGCGCCAAAGCCTCTGTCTTTAAATCAGACGCTGGCAACAAATGTATCACATCAAAAAAAGCGTATATTGTCCGTGGTCCAACATACAATTTGTGTGTTCCATCAATATAACCTTTGGCCAAACGTTGCACATCAAAAAATATTTGGTTTTTAATAAGCACGTTCGCATTTTCAGATTTTTGTAAAATAGATTTTAATTCTGCATATTTTATATATTTCATACAACAACCCTTTGATAATCGCCATTATATATTGACACAAAAAAAATATAAGTCAACCAATTAATATAAAAGAAAAAGTTTCCTTGGTGGTGAAATCTGATCTACTTAACTTAGGGATTAAGCTGTTAATATGGTGACCAAATTCCACCACCAAAAAAACCTTTCATGTGAAATTATAGCACTATAATTTGAAAGAATTCCAGAAAAAAATTATTCATAACGTAAACTGTCAATTGGGTTCAATTTTGCAGCCTTTATCGCCGGCACAACCCCAGAGACCAACCCAACGACAACCGCCACAGATATAGATACCACAACCGGCCAAATACTAAACGGAACATTATAATGCAAAACGAATCGGCCTATGCCCTGCGACAATCCAACACCTAAAATCAAACCGAACATAGATCCAATAAATGATATCATTATAGATTCAGATAAAAACTGAGTTATAATCGTCTGTTCTTGGGCACCAATTGCTTTTCTAATTCCAATCTCGCGCGTCCGTTCTGCAACCGATACCAACATCATATTCATAATTCCAATAGACCCAACCAACAAAGATACCGCCGCAATCGCAATCAGCAACAACGTCAAATAACTTGTGACAGTATTCATTGTTTCCATAACCTGTTTCATATCTGTAATTTGAAAATCATCTGCATCCGTCTCTTTCAATTTATGCCGACGGCGTAACAAAGATGTAATCTGATCAATAACAACATTATTATCTGCATCTTGATACAATTTCATAGATATCATTTGAACAGAATTTGGAAATCTGGATCCACTCATTCTTTTCTTTAACGTTGATAACGGAACAATAACCATGTCATCTTGGGATGACATTCCTGAATCACCTTTTGCCTTGGTCATGCCAATAATAGTAAACGGGGTATTACGAATACGAATAATTTCCCCAACTGGATTTTTAGGCATTCCTAATTCTTCCGCTGTATCAGGTCCAATAACCGCATACGTAGATGCATTTCGAACCGCAGATGTATCAAAAAATGCCCCATATTCCATTTCTATATTTTGAACAATTGTATATCCAGGATAAACGCCAACCATGGATGTTGCCCAATTTTTATTTCCATATACAATCTGCGCTGATCCGTTTTCAACAGGGCTTACTGCGGCTACATCTGGCAATTTTCCGACGGCATCCGCATCGTCCAACGTTAACGTCATACGATTACCAGAACGCACACCCGCGGTTTGTGCCGCACCTGCACGAATCATCAAAGTATTGGTTCCCAATGATGAAAATTGATCTGTAATCGATTGTTGCACAGTTTCCCCAACCGCAACCATTATCACAACCGCCATAATACCGATAACAATTCCCAACACAGTCAAAAAAGACCGCATTTTATTGCCGCTGATTGAAAGCCACGATTCATGGACAATGTCATAAAATTTCATTTTGTACGTGCCTTTTGTTCAGATTTAATTAAAACAGATTCCGCCTTTGGCACGGGGCCATCATAAACTATGCGGCCATCATAAATATGAATTATACGATTCGCATATTGGGCAATTTCAAATTCATGAGTAATCATTACTATCGTTATACCCATCTCTTTGTTTAATTTTTTAAAGAATCGTAAAATTTCATTTCCCATTTTGGAATCCAAAGCACCGGTTGGTTCGTCTGCCAATATAATTTTTGGATTACCAGCCAAAGCACGCGCAATCGCGACACGTTGTTTCATCCCGCCCGATAATTGTGTTGGCAAATAAGTTTCAAAATTTTCCAAACCGACCAATTTCAACATTTCACGGGCTTTAATTTCTCGCTCTGATATTGACATTCCACGATACATCAAAGGCAACATAACATTGTCCAAAATATTTCGCTTTGGCAATAAATTAAAGTTTTGAAAAACAAAGCCGATATATTCATTACGAACGCGCGCCAATTCATCTGGCAACAAAGTTGTGACATCTTCGCCATATAATTTATACACCCCAGACGTAGCGGTATCCAGCGCACCAATAATATTCATACACGTAGATTTACCAGACCCCGACGGTCCCATAATTGCAACAAATTCACCAGAATTTATATCAAACGTATTATCAAATAAAACTTGTTGTTCACCACCTATTTCCAACGGAAACGATTTACAAATTTTATTCATAGAAATTACAGGTGGTTGTTTCATGTTATATATTTCCTTTAACGTGGTCCAGGTCCACCCATCATTCCACCACCATTACGTTTTGTCGATTGCTTTGCTTTGGACGTTTGTCCAACATAACCAACGATTATTTTATCACCATCCATAATTTCATCAGATACGATTTGCGTTTCCGTCGCGGTCACTAAACCTTTGGCATACTTAGCAAACACAACGTCTTTGCCACGTTTTATTGCTAAATAATTTTCAGGTTTAATATCTGCATTTGGCACATCAACGACGCCATCAAACGAGCGCAACAAAAATCCCGAATTTTGCGCTTTCCATGTATCTTTTTCCGCCGCAATAATAATTGTCACAAACGCGGTCATTCCCGGCATAAGACGTAAATCAGAATTATCTACATCAATAACAACGGTATACACAACAACATTTGACGTCATCGTTGGCGACAAACGAATTTGACGCACCAAACCTTCAAAAGTTTGTTGTGGATATGCATCAACGGTAAACGTCACTTTTTGATTTTCTTTGATAACACCAATATCGGCTTCTGACACAGATGTTTCAATTTGCATTTTTGTTAAATCTTCTGCAATTTCGAACAAATCAGGTGTTTGAAACGATGCGGCCACGGTTTGTCCTTTGTCCACTTTGCGCGAAATCACAGTCCCATCCACAGGCGAAACAATCGTCGCATATCCAAGATTAGTCACCGCTTTGTCATATTGCGATTGTGCACGCACAACTGATGCGTTTGCTTGTTCATATTGCATTTTTGATTGTTCCATTTCAGAACGCGCGATAAAACCATCTTTGAACAGCGCAGTATTACGTTCGAATTCATTTTTTGCATAATCACGTTGTGAAATCGCAGAATCCAAAGAAGCCTTGGCTTCATCCACAGATGCCTGTAATACGGACGGTTCAATTTTTAACAATTCTTGTCCTTTTACCACCCGCGCATTATAATCAACGTATAATTCTTCTATGGTTCCAGAAACCTGGGATCCGACACTAACTGTATTCAAAGGCATAATTTCCCCAGTTGCAGTCACAACTTGTGATATATCACCACGCAACACATCAACCGTGACATAATTTTTCACAGTATCTTTCTTTGATTTACCAAACATCATAAAACCACCAACACCCAAAACGATGATTATCAAACAAAGCCATTTATGACGTAAAAACCAATTTCTTCTTTTCTTAGTCATCCTTTATCTCCTCTAATTCAGAACGCAAATCGCCAATGGACAACGCAACCGCAGCACGTTTAATAAACAAATCATATTTTGCCGCATTATGTTGATTTTGCGCGTTTATCAATTCAGATTGCGCTGTTTGCCAATCTAACATGGTGGCACGACCTACTTTATACATCCCAGACGTCACACGCTCACTTTCCGTCGCGGATTTTAACAACGATTCAGTTTGCGTTAAAACATTACGCGCAGTCTTATAATTTTGATACGCAGTAAACACATCCATCATCGCTTCGTTATTTATTTGTGTTTCGTTGTATTTGGCGCGTTCATAATCTGATTCTGCCGCACGCAGATTATACATATTTGCAAAACCTGCAAATATAGGCATAGAAGCACGAATACCAATTGAACCACTTGTTTTACTGCCGTTCGATAACGCATTTGATCCATCGTCGTTCCATGATATCGATCCAGACGCCGAAATAGACGGCAAATTTTTCAAAAACGCGCTATTTCTTTTGTGCCACGCTGCGTCTTTATTCGCGCTAGCCTTTAACAAATCAGGTCTTTTTTCACGTGCAATTTCAATCAATTTATCAATATCTTCTGTTTCTGCATCTGTTCCAAAACTGGATGACATATCAGCAATTTTAATATCTTGATCCGCAGGGAAAGACAATTTTGTTAACAAAGTCGCCTTGGATATTTCACGATTATTTTTTGCCCGTTCCAAAGCCAACTTTGCACTGGCCAATGTGGTTTCTGCTTTGTACACATCCGCCTTTGCCACTGCGCCAGCCTTAAATTTTTTAGACGCCATATCATTTGCCTGTTTGGCAACAGACAACGCAGATTCTGCGGCCGTCACATCAGCATCCGCTTTTAACAACGAATAATATGAACCGACCACACCGTATACAAAATTTTGTATGGTTTCACTATAATCAAATCCGGCGGCACGATACATAGAAATCAATTGATTCATATCAGCAGTCCGCTTACCAAAATCAAAAATTAAATACGAAGCAGACAACGATGCCCCATACGACCAATCAGACCAATTGTGATTTCTGATACTTTTATTGGCAGACGCATTTGCCGAAACACTTGGTAAATAATTAGCATAGCCCGCATTTTTACTGTATTGTGAAGACTTCAACGATTGATATGCCGCGGCAGTTTGCGGATTGCGACAAAGTCCCAATTCAATAACATCCTGTAATGATTGGGTATTTTCAGGCACCATGCGCATCGTTGCACAATCATCAGCCCCAAATGCAACCATTGGGAACAAAGCCAACAAAGCGAAACATTTTTTCACGAAAAAACTCCTACACCAATATGATGTATATCCTATCAAAAGACACTGTTTTTCGCAACAAAAAAACACCCGATTGGGTGTTTTATTTTTATAATTTTTTTTATTCACCAAGTGCCGATTTACATTCTTCTGCGACTTTGATTGCCTTTTTTATTTCGGAAATTTGCACAGCATTTAAAACCGTTGCGGTCGCACTGGCCGCTGTTGACGTCCCTAATAACCCAACTTGTCCTTTGTTAACCATTAGAGCAGCCACTTCAGTTCCTAAGCCAACACCGGTGCTAACCGTGGCCAATTTTTTTGTATTATTTATCTTTGACCAATCTAACAATTCATAATCGCGGCACCCAGATATAATTTTTTTTGCTCTTTCCATACTCGGATTTTTATTAGCAGTATTCGCATACTCCACCCGAACTTTTAACCTGGCATTTGATAATTTTTGCACTGCAGATGCACAATTTTGCACTGCATTTTGTCCTGTTTCGGCTTTTTCTCCCATCGTTGCAGTAGCCAACGCCCCGGCATTTCCAAATAAACTTGTTAAGAACCCAACAGTTGCGACACCATCTAATGCGTTTTCTTTTTTATCCTGTAATTCTCTTGCAACTTTACTATATCGCGCCGATTTATTATTAATTTGGCACTTTTGTTTTCCATTTTCATCATTGATATATTCAAATTCCCATCGTTCACCATTACGGGTCAACAAAGTATCATCACAATCCACAATCACAGGAAATTCAGTTGGGTCACCTTTTATAACAATATCAGTTGCATCCGGGTCATTCATATTGCTTAACGCAATGCCGCTTCCTATTGTCACCCCCATTCCGACAGTGCTTGCCCCAGATAGTATAGCGGACAGCGTCGCATTATTTTTTAAACGATTTAATACTTTTGTCACTTCGGAACATTGATCTATTGCATTTTGTATTGCACCATCCAATTCATCAAGTGCATCCGCCCGTCCCACGCATGGTGTAAACATCAAACACAAACTTAATAGAAAAAGCCCTGCTTTCATTTTATTCTCTCTTTTTATCTTAGATAATTATAGCATAACATGCATATTTAACCAAACAAAAAACACCCGATTGGGTGTTTTAATTTTGCTTTGTGTGATTTATTGATTACGCCAAACAACTGTTTCAAAAAGCGATTCTATTTTTTCTTTTAAATCGTCGTCATTAAAATATTGTTCGCGTTCCGCCGCAGTTGTTCCATCGTCAGAATGATTATGACATTCACATTCGCAATCACATTCGCCATTTGGTCTGTATTTTTGAACTGCAAAATTTTTCACGCCCATTTCAGAACAAATTTTTGCGATTTCCAATAAATCATCTTTGCTCACAAAACGCGGATCACATGTTGTGCGAACTTCCAATCCGTGCCCGGTCGACACCCAATACTGCAAAGATTCAATCATTTTATCATACGCAATATCAACACCTGTTAAATCTTTGTATCGCGCACGCGTTGCCTTAAAATCAAGACCGACCCAATCAACAATATCTGATACTTTCTTTAATGCATCGGGGTAAAAACCGTTTGTATGCAAACCGATTTTAAAACCTAAATCACGAACGCGACGCATATAATCAATCGTTGCATCCATTTGCATTAACGCTTCGCCACCTGAAAAAACGATTCCTTCTAATTTTCCGACACGATTTTTTAACCATTCGAAAGTTTTTTCAGGATCGTATTCGCCGTCTTTCACAGGTATCAAATGCGGATTGGAACAATACGCACACCGAAACGGACATCCACACAGAAATAATACAGCGGCCAATTTCCCAGGATAATCAATCGTGGTAAAGGAAACCAGGCCGCCGATTTGTATTTGCCTCATGAAAGTAGAACCCTTTATGCTGCCTTTTTCAACAATTCTGCGTGACGTGCACCAGTTGTCAAACAATTCGATTCTGTAAACGTCTTACGTTCACAAAATTCAGCCAATTTTCCATCGTTAAAATTGCTTACTGGACGAATATATCCCATTGCACGTGAAAATTTTTCGCATGGTGTTCTTGTTTGTGGGTTCATTTTACTCTCCTTTCTTTTTTTGTTTTTTATTGTTTATCTTCGTTTTCGTTGCTGTTCGCAGCCATTTCTGCATCACATTTTGGACAGAAATCATGTGCGCCCGGCAAATATCCGTGTTTTGGACAGATTGAAAATGTTGGTGTCAATGTCATATAAGGCACTTTGTAATTTTCAAAAATCGTCCGAACAATCTTTTCAGCGGCTTCACCCGATGATACAGGTTCACCCATATACAAATGCAACATTGTGCCACCTGTGTATTTACGCTGTAATTCTTCTTGGTGTTCAAGGGCAACAAATGGGTCGTCCGTGAAATATACCGGTAATTGAGTCGAATTTGTATAATATGGCGCATCTGGTGTTCCCGCAGTTATAATATCTGGGAAATTCTTTTTATCAGTTTTCGCAAAACGATATGCGCATCCTTCTGCTGGGGTGGCCTCTAAATTATAAAGGTTTCCTGTCTTTTCCTGATAATCAGCCAAATTGGTCCGGATGAAATCCATCACTTCCAAAACCAAGTTTTTACCAAATACACTTGCTATATTATCTGCACCATTTGTGAAATTCATAACCATTTCGTTTGCACCATTTACACCAATGGTTGAAAAATGGTGATCCCAACTGCCCAAATAGCGTTTTGTAAATGGATACAAACCATGTTCCAAATTCTTGGAAATAATCTTACGTTTGATTTCCAAAGAATCGCGCGCTAAATCAAGCAAATATTTTAATTCACGCAACAAACCTTCGCGGTCGCCTTTGTGTTTATAGCCAAGACGCGCCAAATTGATGGTCACAACGCCGATGGATCCTGTCTTTTCCGCAGAACCAAACAATCCGCCACCACGTTTCAACAATTCACGCACATCCAAACGCAATCTGCAACACATAGAACGCACATCAGTTGGATTCAAATCTGAATTCAAGAAATTTTGGAAATTAGGTATTCCATATTTTGCCGCCAAATCAAACAAAGGTTTAACATTTGGGTGTTCCCATGGAAAATCATCCGTGATGTTATACGTTGGAATTGGGAAAGTAAATGGACGTCCCAATGCATCACCTTCGGTCATAACCTCAATAAACGCTTTGTTTATCATATCCATTTCAGGTTGTAAATCACCATATGTGAAATCAACCATTTTCTTGCCTACAAATGGACGTTGATCACGCAAATCTTTTGGACATGTCCAATCGAAAGTAAAGTTAATAAATGGCGTCTGAGTTCCCCAACGACATGGTACAGAACAATTAAACACCAACGTCTGCATGGAATTTTTAACATCAGCATATGATAATTTATCCAATCTGACGTATGGTGCCAAATATGTATCAACCGATGAAAACGCCTGGGCCCCAGCAAATTCATTTTGCAACGTCCCCAAGAAATTCACCATATGAGATACAGCAGTCGCCATATGTTTAGCGGGTTCACATTGTAAATAACCTTTTACCCCGTTGAATCCTTCGTACAACAATTCACGCAAAGACCATCCGGCACAATATCCGGTCAACCATCCCAAATCATGGATATGAAACGCCGCCGTTTTGTGCGCTTCGGCAACTTCTTTTGGATACAAATTCAACCAATATTCAGCGGTCATTCTTTCACTGGTTCTTAAAATCAAACCACCAATAGAATAACCAATATTAGAATTTTCTTTGACACGCCAATCCGCTTCGGATACATAACCGTTGATAACTTCAACCGCGTCAACCAATGAATTACGAATTTCGGAACGTTTCTGACGATATATTATATATGATTCAGCGGTTTTATATGCATGCGCGTCCATCAAAGTTTGAATAACAATTTCTTGAATATCTTCCACAGTTGGAATTTGACCATCATATTTTTTATCAAGACGTTTCAAAACATCCTGGGTGATTTTTACAATATCAGCATCAGAAATTTCCAAAGTAACATCAACCGCGCTTTTGATTGCTTCAAAAATCTTTTTTGCATCGAACGGCACTATTTCACCAGAGCGCTTTTTTATTGATTCCAATTTACAAGTCAATGTTGACACCACTTGTATTTTAACTTCATTTTTATCTTTGGTCATACCCAACCCCTTAAATTTGACAAAAATACTATATATAGTATGTTTTTAGTTTCTTAACACACAATATACAGTATAAAAGCCCGATTCTCATCATTAAAAAAAGTTTTTTTTTGATTTTTTTTCTTGCTTTTTTGTATGCCACAGAAACCGTGCCTTTGGGACGATTTTCATACCACCGATTCGTTGCATTTTTGGACACCAAAGGATTTTTTGTATTTATTTTTATAAAAAAATGTCAAAAATAACGATTCGAATCACATAAAAAATCAAAATATAGACACAATTTTACCGATTCGAATCAATATATTGATTCTATGACTATATTTCATTGAATAAATTGATTTTTTTCAAAAATAACGAATCAGATACATAAAAAAGAACGCCAAAAACAGCGTTCTTTGGATAAAAACAAACTAAATTTTAGTATTATTTTTCGTGTTCTGGTTTGTCACCAAAAATCCAAACCAATGCCCAAATCAAAGCGGCAACGCCGATAATGGCATAAACCAAACGTGACAGCCACGTCATTTGGCCAAAAAGCCACGCAACTAAATCGAATTTAAAAAATCCGACCAATCCCCAATTCAAAGCACCGATTAAAGACAACGGTTTACATACATAGTGTAAAAATGCTCCCATTTATTTTTTCTCCTGTGGTTAACAATAATTAACAGTCTTTAAAAGACATATATATTATAACCAAACAACCACCCTATTTCCGTAGGAACGATATCATACAAAAAGCCCCGACATAAATCGGGGCTTTTTTTGTTTCATTTTCGCACATAAATTATTTTTTACGTGGGAATTTGACCGCTGCTTGCGCCGCTGCCAAACGTGCGATTGGCACACGGAACGGGCTGCAAGACACTGAATTAAATCCACATTTATGGAAGAATTCAATGGATTCAGGATCACCACCGTGTTCACCACAAACACCCAAATGGATTTTATCTCCTTTTGTGTCACGGGCTTTTTTAACAGCATCTTTGATCAACAAACCAACACCCAATTGGTCCACAGACGCGAACGGATCGGCAACATAAACACCGCGAGCGCGATATTCATCCAAAATCTTGCCGGTGTCGTCACGTGACATTCCCAACGTTGTTTGTGTCAAATCGTTCGTTCCAAATTCAAAGAATTCGCAACTTTCAGCAATCTCATTAGCCAAAACTGCTGCACGTGGTAATTCAATCATTGAACCAACTGTGTATTCTACTGAATCGCCACTTTCTGCAAATACAGCATCTGCGGTTGCATCAATAACGGCCTTAACAATATCGACTTCTTTCTTTGAACCAACCAAAGGAACTTCGATTTCAGGGAACACGCGAACACCCATCTTTTTGCATTCAATCGCGGCAAACAAAATCGCACGTGTTTGCATTTCGCAAATTTCAGGGTATGTAATCGCCAAACGGCAACCACGATGTCCCAACATTGGATTTTGTTCTTTTAATGCTTCGGCGCGCGCTTTCACAAATTCAACAGATTTGCCAATATGTTCTGCCAATTCCGCCATGTCTGCTTCGGTATGTGGCAAAAATTCATGTAAAGGTGGATCAATCAAACGAATCGTCACAGGAAGCCCATCCATAATCTTGAACAATTCAATAAAGTCTGCTTTTTGATATGGCAATAATTTATCCAGCGCAGCACGACGCCCCGCTTCATCATCAGCCAAAATCATTTCACGCATATCTTGGATACGACTTGGGTCAAAGAACATGTGTTCTGTACGTGCCAAACCAATACCTTCGGCACCGAAATCACGTGCTTGTTTCGCATCCTTTGGTGTTTCAGCGTTTGCTTTGACTGTCAAAGTTTTGATTTCATCAACCCATTTCATCAATGTTCCAAAATTACCTGTCAATTCCACAGATACCGTTGGAACCGCACCTTCGATAATTTGTCCCTTTGCGCCATCAATAGAAACCCAATCACCTTCGTTAATAGTCACACCAGATGTGGTTTTCATAGTTTTGGTTTCATAATCAATTTTAATATCAGGCGATCCGGATACACATGGTGTTCCCATACCACGCGCAACCACCGCAGCATGTGACGTCATACCACCACGCGCAGTAATAACACCTTGGGCTGCATTCATACCCGCAATATCTTCTGGGGAAGTTTCAACACGGATAAGCATGACTTTCTTGCCTTCTTTCTTCCATGCTTCGGCATCTTCGGCATTAAATACAGCCTGACCAACCGCGGCACCTGGGGATGCTGGCAAACCAGTTGCAATAACTTTCTTTTCCGCTTTTGGATCCAACATTGGATGCAACAAATGATTTAATTGGTCTGCGCCAACACGCAAAATGGCTTCTTCTTTGGTTAATAAACCTTCTTCTACCATTTCTACCGCCATACGCACAGCCGCTGCCGCAGTTCTTTTCCCGTTACGGCATTGCAACATCCACAATTTTTTATGTTCAATTGTGAATTCCATATCTTGCATATCTTTGTAATGTTGTTCCAATTTATTGCGAACATCGACCAATTCAGCGTAAACTTCTGGCATGGCTTCTTCCAAAGAAATACGTCCAGAATCATCCTTTGCCATTGGCTGTGGGGTACGAATACCAGCCACCACGTCTTCACCTTGGGCATTAATCAAATATTCACCATAGAATTTGTTTTCCCCAGTTGCAGGATCACGAGAAAAACATACACCCGTCGCAGAATCATCACCAGAATTTCCAAACACCATCGCTTGAACATTCACAGCGGTTCCCCAATCGCCAGGAATATTATTCAATTTACGATATGTAATTGCTTTTTTGGACATCCAAGAACCAAACACAGCCCCAATACCCAATTTCAATTGTTCCCATGGATCTTGTGGGAAAACCTTACCAATTTTGACACCAATTTCTTTAAATTTTTCAACCAAATCTTTCAAATCTTCGGCTGTTAATTCTGTATCAACTTTGTAACCTTTGTCTTCTTTCATGCGTTCAAGAGTGTGTTCGAACAAATCAATATCCGCGCCCAACACAACGTCACTAAACATCATGATAAAACGACGATATGAATCATATGCAAATCTTTCATTATTTGCAGATTTCGCCAATGCTTTCACTGTTTCATCGTTCAATCCCAAATTCAACACTGTATCCATCATTCCAGGCATAGAAACACGAGCACCAGAACGAACCGACACCAACAAAGGATTTTTCATATCTGCAAATTTTTTACCCATAATTGCTTCGATATGTGCAATACCATCTTTCACTTGGTCCATTAAATCAGATGGATAATTATTGCCATTTTCATAATAATATCTGCAAACATCAGTTGTCACAGTAAACCCAGCGGGAACTGGCAAACCAACCAAATTCATTTCTGCCAAATTGGCACCTTTGCCACCCAACAAATCACGCATATCTGCGCGACCTTCGGCAGCACCATTTCCAAACGTATAAACCCATTTATTAGCCATGGTATCTCCTTTGTGTATATTTAAATTGAGTTTTAAACCGCGCGTATTTTGAAAAAAAACTTCATCAAAAGCAAGAATAAAATACAAAAACCTCTATTTTTTATTGTTTGTTTTCCTATTTGAAATATTGACAATTACACTAAAATCAAGTATTCTGTCACGAGATATAACGAAGAACAAACGAGAAGAAATATGAAAAAAACATTAAAGTCGATAAAAAGATATTTATCTGAAAACATGTTTGTCAAAAATTACAAACGCATGTGGCCGTATGTAAAACCTTTTTGGTTTCGTGCGCTGTTGACTATATTGTTGGCGGCACCGATTGGGGCGATGGATGCGGTTATTGCGTGGTCTATAAAACCGTTCACAGATGGTATGATAAATAATAATCCATTATTTCCATCTTGGTTCTTACCAATTATAATAGTTGGCTTTACAACCATTCAGGGTGCATTGACCTATACGGTTGGATATCTAAACACTTGGGTTGGTGCAAAAATTACCAATTTATTAAAAGCCGATTTATTTCAAAAATTGCTGACATTTGAAACAGAATTTTTCACAAAAAGAAATTCAGGCGATATTTTGGTACAATTTAACACGAACGCAGATAATGCCTGTGCCGGTTTGTTAACTAATCTTAAATCTTTTGTTCAAAAATTCTTTACATCGGTATCATTGATTTTCGTTTTGTTTTACAATTCTTGGCAACTGGCTTTGGTATGCGTGACTATTTTAGTGTGCGCTTTCGTTCCGATGATGACATTAAAAAAGAAAGTCGCTTCTGTATTTAGCCAGTCTATGAATGTCGTTGCTTTGTTAACATCCAAATATAATGAAACGTATTCGGGTAATAAAACAATCATTTCTTATAATTTAGAAACGTATCAAAACGATGCATACAGAAAAGTTTTGCACGCGTCTCTTGATTTAAACATGAAAATGTTTAAAAACACTCAATGGGTCACCCCTGTCATTCACATAGTATTGTCATTAGGAATTGCATTAGCGTTATGGTTTGGTTCTTATTTGATATCAAATGGCCATTTAACAACTGGTGGGTTTGTTTCATTTTTGACATCTTTGATATTACTTTATACGCCATTGAAAGCAATGGGCAGTGATTATCGTGGCATGTTGTTATCTTTCTTGGCGGTTGAAGCGTGCTTTTCATTATTAAACACAGAACCAACTATCAAAGATAAGCCTGATGCAATTGAAATGCCAAAAACGCATAAACAAATCAAATTCAATGATGTTTCGTTTAATTATTTACCCGACGTTCCTGTGTTAAAAGATATAAATTTAACTGTCAACAATGGGGAAACCATTGCCATTGTTGGTAATTCCGGCGGTGGTAAAACAACTTTGGTAAACTTGTTACCGCGTTTTTATGATGTAAATTCTGGCTCTATAACCGTTGACGGCACAGATATTCGCGATTTCACTTTGAAATCTTTGCGTCAAAATATCGCGGTTGTATTCCAAGATAATTTCTTGTTTGATGGTACGATACGCGAAAATATCATGCTGGGCGATGAAAACGCAACCGAAGAACAATTACAACGCGCAGTCAAATTAGCATATTTAGACGAATTCTTAAAAACACTGAAAAAGGGTCTAGATACAAGAATTGGCGAACGTGGTATTTTGTTATCAGGCGGACAAAAACAGCGCGTTGCTATTGCCCGTGCATTTTTGAAAAACGCACCTATCTTGGTCTTAGACGAAGCAACTTCTGCATTGGATAATAAATCAGAAGCCGTTGTTCAAAAAGCAATTGAAAATCTGATGCATGACAAAACTGTGTTCGTTATTGCCCACAGATTATCCACAATTCGCAACGCAACCAAAATTATAGTTGTTAATGATGGGCATATCGTAGAATCTGGAACACACGATGAATTATTAAAAACAGAGTGCGGTGTGTATAAAACATTATATGACATGCAATTCAAATCAGATGAAAAAGAAACAAAGTAAAAATTAAGGTCGCATTTACGACCTTAATTTTTTGTATTATTTCTTGGTCAATTCAAAAGAAACATTTAATAAAAATTCTATATCTTTTAATGGCACCGTTCCATCCAATAACACTGTTGCCCAATTTGATTTATTCATATGATATGCAGGCAAAATTCCGGGTTGTTTTATAAAACCACCGATTATAACCGAATCTGTTTTAACATTTAAAACATCAATTGTGTCCGTTCCCATCATTCCTAATTTATCACGTTGTATCGACATAATTAACCCAAACCATTTGCGATTATCGGGATGTCTGAACACAATAAATTCAGGATATTTTGCCCACGGCGTATCACCAATAACTTTATATTTTTTTGAAATCAAATTTATCAAATTGTTACGGAAACTTTTTGCCATAGCGCGCCTTTTTTTTATGAACAGACACGGGGTGTTTATAATCTTGCGACCTGGTCTGGATTTTCTTTTAAAGACGAAATCACAGCATCTATTTGTGCTTTGCGTTCAAGAAACGCAGGTTTATTCTTTGAATCAAGATTATTGATGGCGGGCAATTTCACAGTCATAGGATTCACATGCTGACCATTTTTAATAATTTCATAATGTAAATGTGGCCCCGTTGATAAACCAGTTGAACCAACATAACCTATGGTTTGGCCCTGCTTTACATTTGTTCCAACGTTTACCCCTTTTGCAAATTTGGACATATGAGCATACAACGTTTCATACGTTCCATTATGACGTATTTTTACATAATTCCCATGGCCACGATTAAATCCGCGCGCAACTACGCGCCCTGCCCCAGCCGCAGGAATCGGGGTCCCAGTTGAAGCACGAAAATCAACACCTTTGTGAGCGCGCGTAAATCCCAACACAGGATGTTTCCGACGTCCCGAAAAACTGGACGTAATTTTTGCATTATTTATTGGTGTTCTTTTTAACGATTTTATCGCACCATTTCCATTTTCATCATAATAGCCAACATTACCATCTGCCTTTACAAAACGATACATTTGAACATTTCCGCGCAATGCTTCAAAAGATACCGCCAACACACGTCCTGTATCTATTTTTTTGTCTTCTGCATAATTTTCTTCGTATAAAACAAAGAATTTTTGTCCTGCACGAACATCACGTTCAAAATCCATTTCAAATGCCAATAAATCATAAACGTCTGCCAAAATTCCCGCAGGAATTCCCGCACGTGTCCCCGCCAAATAAAAACTATCCCCGTCTAATATTTCGCCTTCGCGGTACGTGACACGGACATCCCTGTCCACTTCTATTTTTTGGCATTGCCAAACCCCAGGTTCGCCACAATCGATTTCCACACGTTGCCATGGACCATTCATAATAATAATTTTTGAAATCGGATCATTTTCAGACGCTCGTACAAAATCTATTTTATCGCGTCCTGCGCGTAAAGTTGAAAAACCAGCATCTTTCTTTAATTTTTTGGAAATAGCATCAACATCTTGAATCGAAAAACCGTTATTTTGCATCAATTTCGACAAAGTATCCCCAGATTTAATTTCTATTACGGTATGAGATTCTTTTGGTACAACCGCTTCTTCAACCGTGGGAGATTTAACGGAAATCAACGTAACAGTTGCAATAATTGTCATAACAACCGCCAATGCACAAATAACACGTGTCAAAACATGAATATCGCGCATTTTACGAAATGATTTTTTTAATGCAATCTTTGCTTTTTTAACAATATGTTTTACTTTTTTCATAACGCCTATTATAATAAAAATATGAACACAAATCAAGCATTCACAATTTTGCAAAAATCAGGTGGCTTTCGTGCGGCCCGTATTATCACGGAAAAATGTAAAAAAATATCTTTGTGGCGCACTATGTATTATGCATATTTATTAAAAAGAAATTGGCCGGTGGCAAAAATCATACATTCAAAATGGTTTTATGGCATGGAATTTTATACCAATAAACATACACTGGATCCACGACCAGACACGGAAACATTGGTATCGGCAGTGATCCAAGATTGCGTTTCTAATAACCCATTACGCATTTTAGATTTAGGAACAGGAACAGGCTGTATAATCTGTGCGTTGTGCAAAAACATTATTAATATGAGTGGTATCGCCATTGATAAATCTAGATTGGCATTACGTGTTGCAAATAAAAAC
>Ga0310786_10002016_pt1 | contig 31880 bp, 22 predicted proteins | sample AusTroGonzalo_MG_FD_203881 | JGI IMG/M metagenome (GOLD analysis project Ga0310786, IMG submission 203881) | Bovine rumen microbial communities from tropical cattle in Woodstock, Queensland, Australia - Gonzalo_03 (v2) (version 2) | ecosystem: Host-associated > Mammals > Digestive system >...
CCCTCATTATGGAACGAGATAAGGATAGAGATGACTCATGGGGTGCAGAGCATTTTGTTGTTACATTCCTTTATGCCGATGGTATAGCAACGTATTACCAGCTATTTGTGAAAGAATACTCAATGGCTCCGTGGATCTTCCTTCTTCAGGATCATGGGTTTGGCTGCAACTATGACTGTTTTGGCAGAGGTGGGCTCTTAGATTGTATCATCCGAGAGAATCATTGCTATCCCCAATATGTTATATGCGCCAGCAACACCCGCATATGGAACGGATATGAACAAATAAAGGATGTTTCACCTGTGTATGGCGGTATGCACCAACACAGGCGCGATTTATATGTTTTTAGTTCAACTATTTCTTAAACTATGAAGTCAAGTAAAGAATACTACAGTGAGATTTACTATTCTGGAGCGGATCGTTACTTCGAATGTAAAGCGAGGGCTCAGGAATATTACCCGAAGAAAAATAAAGAGAAGTCTTCGAAAGGCGCAGAACGTGATAGTTACCAATTCAGTTATATCTGCTATGACAACGTAAAGAGGCAAATCCAAGGTCCGACAGCTTTTAATGTCCGGCTGCCTGAAACAGATTATGTTCGCCTCCTTACTCTTCAATTGTATGATAAGGAAGGCTTGACGTATAACCGTATTCTTTTCATCGCACCAGACATTATCCAGACTATTGACAAGCAAGTTGAGTCAAGCTTTGGAAGACAAAACGGCACAGTGAACTGCCTTCCGTATGTAGTTGTATTCGATGAGATCATTGAAGACGCAAAGAAAGTAGAGGAAACGATGTCGACAGACAAAGACTCTTCGTCGAAGGAATTAAAATCTTATGAGTTCAAGGTTTGGATTGATGGTAATTATTACTATGAAGATGAGGAAATTGAAGCAGAGATTATGCTCTCAGACGATGAGGTCGAGATAATTAAGAAACTTGTAAAGGAGTACGACTCTAATTTGTCCTGTGGGTTAATGCCCATTCTCAAAGAAGGAGATGCCCATCTGTACAATAAGTTTTTTAGCGAGATATACCCACCTGTTTTCTACGAACTTTTCCAAAGGGACGAGATGTTTGAACCCATACCAGGTGATGAAGGAAAAAAATGGGAGGAAGAAGATGTTATATATCTGATGGAGACCTATGGCGACGGTTACTGTTTCGATGATGCGTATAAATGTTATATCCCCGAAGATATGATGCCTTCAAAGATGACGTTGACAAAAGGAATGGCAAAAGATGATTACGAGGAATGTCAGAATAATAATCAGCAAAAGAAGAATTCAACAGGCAATCCTAAGAAACAATACACTATCAAAGGTAAGATAATTGGAACTTGGAATGAACATTATGTCGATATAGATGTAGAACTCACTGACAATGAACTTGAACAGATAAAAGCACAAATCAAGAAACATCCTGAATGTGATGACCTTAGACAGATCATTGAAGATGATTTTCTGTATGCCACTATTCAGGAAAAACTTATACAGGCAGCTCATGAGTATTATGTACAGGAAGGTATTAATGATGGTATGACTCGTGAAGAAGCTGAGGATGTAGAACTTATAGGTAATGAATACTCCTGTCCTATACCTGAGGAGTGGAAGGCATAGTGTGGTAATATTGCTACAAATTATGGACCATCTATCATTTTTTGGGGGGAATAATATAGCTGTTGGCACCAAATGAATTTCGAAGATTGTACCAACAGCTATAATATTCCCAATTCATTATTTCAGTAATTCCCATATATCATTCATGGTAAGACTGCCATACTCCTTCCCTATAAGGGCCAAAACAAAGCCTGGCCACTGCTGGAAGAGTTCGCCTGCTCTTTGAAGATTTGCTTCTTCAACTTTCTTTTTGAAGCCATCACGAATCTCATTTGAAATGAGCAAAGTATTACCAAATCCCAAATATTCAGAACTCCAATTGGGATTTTTAGACTCACTGCCCAACAAACCATGTTCAAGATCCACAAATACAGGAATGACGTCCTTAATGTGGTCTCGATCGAGACATTTATCCCCCATGAAATAGTTGGCATGATAAATCTGCCCACCTCTATCAATAATATAGATGCCACCCATTTCTCCCATTGCCCCTTCATAGGCAAAAGAGAAAGCAACAATATCAAGAGTCGTAAAATCTTGATAATTCGATTCTGTAATTTCAATGACGTTCATAACCCTTAGCTCTTATATTGTACAAAACTCGCAGCAAAGATACATAAAATAATCAATATTCTTTGTGATTTGAAAGAAAAATTATACCTTTGTACTCGAAGCATCAAGAGCAGTGCCCGAAAAGGTGACTCGCCAACCGAGCAAAACGTAGCCACGGTGGTCAGTACGATGCGGAAGCAACATTTATAAACTTCAAAACAAAACGTTATGCAACAGTACATTTATTACACGAAGTATGCCCTGCAATTCGCAGACATGCAGATTCCAGAGTTAGTAACAGTATTCAATCATCAAGTCGGCAATACCGGCTGGACTGGTATGCGAGCCTATCACGACCAAGCACTCATCGACGAGTTCCAACGGCGAGGTATTGATGTGTCAGCCGTCTATGAAGGTAAGGCCATCAGCTTTACCAAGCCTGTCAGGTATGACCTGGCCGACAACCGGCTGGCCACCATCGGCTGAGCCACCTCAATATCAGAACTCCACCCCTGCCGTCTGCTCTTGGCAAAGGTGGAACTTGTAATTAGGAAAATCAAGAGGCTATTTTTTGTTTCGCCATGCTTCGTTGCTTTGCTAAATAGTACTGGCTACGGCTGATTCCCAATGATTTCATCACGATTTTCTTTAGGTCTTTGTCGGGAAGAGTGCGGTTTTGGAGGCAAAGTTCGTCAAATTGTTGCTGCCTATAATCGGCATCAGCATGTCGTTGCTTGTTAGCATTGGTGAGTCCATTTTGGTGGGTTGTAGATAATATACCCCCCATAATAGATGAACGGGGGGTAAAAGATTCGCTACACGCGGGGACGTCCACTGGGGTCACTGGCACGCTCGAAAAATTGTTATTTTCATAAATAAGCGCAAAATCAGCTGGTATTGGCCGGTATCGTGAAGTGCTTGAAAGAGTACATGTCACAAGGTCAGCCCGTCAAGCTCGATGGACTTGGCACCTTCCGTCCAACTCTCACCTCAGTTGTTGGTGGTGCTGCCTCTATCGAGGAAGTACTTCAGAAGGGAGTCAACAACATGGTGGCTGGTGTGAACTTCGTGTTCATCCCTGAGAATGCCCAGGGTGAAGAGATTACCTCGAAGAAGTTCAAGGATCAGTGCTCTTTGCAGTTCGCTTACCTTGTTGAGACCATCAAGAAGGTCATCGGCGGCAAGGAGAAGTCGTACGCCCTCCGCACTCCGCTCTCGGCTTGGGGTATCGCCTCGGCTGATGATGAGGGAATAAGCGAGAACGATGGTGGCAACACCCCTGGAGGTGGAACCAACTCTGGCGATGACGCTGGTGACGGCCCCATAAATGGAGGTGATGATCTTGATAAGGATTAAATTAAGGGCATTGCTCTCTTTCATTCAAAGGGGACTGGCAGTAATGAGCTGTCAGTCCTTTTTTTGTTATATCTTACCCGCAAAATGAACTTAATTCATTAAATTTCTCAAATTATTTAGGTTTTTGACTGTTATATCAAATAAAATGTTTAACTTTGTAGCGATTATATAATAGTAAGATATGGCTGCTAACAAAGATCTCAATCGCTTAAAAGTGATATTGGCGGAAAAGAAGAAGTCCAATCTTTGGCTATCCAAAGAGTTGGGCTGTTCTCCTACTACGGTTTCCAAGTGGTGCACAAACTCATCACAGCCCCCGTTAGAAATGCTGATGAAGATAACAAGATTGCTTGACGTGGAACTAAAAGACCTCGTCAGATATGAAGAACTTGATAAGAATTGAATGCAATATGATATATACGACAGCATCACATATTGCTTCAGTTAAGGATGTCGAAGTGTTTTTCCATCATCTCGTGGAAGAGCGCAAAGTGAACTTCCATCCTGATGATGATTTTGCAGATTACGTCAGTTTGAAAGATCATACTCCAACTTTTTCTGATGAGGAAGTTGTTATATATAATCGCCTTATGGACGAGTCTTTTGATGTCTGCGATAAATCAAATACAGACATTTACGAAATAGGCATTAAATTTTTGACGCCATCTTACACCACGAATTAAAAGACAGACAACATGGATATAAAAGAGTTTGCACAAGAGTTCATTGAGAACGTCAAGATGTCGGTAGAGATGACTGGCAGCGACTATGACCAGGAACTGGCCACGAGCATCTTGGAGTATATGGAGGATAATGGAGAGGTGAATGCACCTGAGATTTGCTCTTTCCAGAAGACCCGTACCCGTATTACCGCTTATGACTATAATGACGAGGCAGAATCTCTTGACCTGTTCTACCTCGTTAAGGCAGAAACGTTGCTTGGCAAGGTGAACAACAACAAGGTTGAGCAAGGCTACAACTATCTTATGGCATTCTATCGCGAAGCCATGAACGGTCTGCTTTTCAAAAACCAAGATGTTGCTCCGAGCGATGAAATCGTGGAGGTCGCAAAACTTGTGCAAAGTACAAAAGGACAAATTAAGCAGCTACGTATCTATGTTATTACAGATGGATTAACCGACCCGTCTGCTGTACCTGCATCTGTGGAAAGCGATGACGAGGATTATGTCATTGAGTTCAACGTATGGGACATGCAGCGAGTTTATCAGCAGCATAATATCCGTGCCGGTAAGGAGAAAGTGGAAATCGATTTCCCGACCACTTACAACACAGAGTTGCAGTGCCTGAAAATGAGCGAGCAAAACCTCTTTGTTGATGCATATCTCGCCATCATACCAGGTATCACATTGGCAAAAATCTACAAACAGTATCAGCAGGTATTGTTGGAGAAGAACGTTCGTACATTCCTTCAGTTTAAAGGAAAGGTGAACAAGGAAATCCGTAAGACTCTGCGTGAAAAACCCGATATGTTCTTCTCTTACAATAACGGTATTTCGACAACCGCCAGCGAGATTGAGACAAAGGAGATAGATGGAATGCTGTACATTACTCGACTATTCGACTGGCAAATTGTGAACGGAGGCCAGACGACTGCGTCTATAGCAGCTTCGTTGACAGACAAAGAAGTTGATTTGAGCAAAGTCTTTGTTCCTATGAAGATTAGTGTTATTCGTGACGCTGACCATGATGATGAGATAATCAAATCCATCTCAATTTCCGCTAACAGTCAAACCGCTATCAAGAACTCAGACTTTTCGGCAAATGACCCATATTTGGTTGACCTTGAAAGGTTCAGCCGTCAAGAATGGGTACCCAACGGGAACAATAAACCCATCTGCAAGTGGTATTTCGAGCGTACTCGCGGTCAATATCTTGACCAGTTGGCACAGCTCAGTGGTTTTAACGAGAAGAGTTTCAAGATAGAATATCCCAAGAAACAGAAGGTTACAAAGACAGACATCGCGAAATACGAAGCTGCATGGAAACAACGTCCATACGATGTTTGTTGGGGTGCTGAGAAGAACTACAAGACTTTTGTGGCCGACATTAAACGGGAAAAGCCTACGATATCAGCGGTGTACTACAAGAAGGTCATTGCCAAAGGCATTCTGTTTAACGCTATTGACGCACTTGTCAAGGCAAAGAATCTTGGTGGATATAAGGCTAACATGAATGCCTATCTGATGTCCACTATTTCATTCCTTTCTGGAGGCAGTCTCGATTTGACATATATTTGGGAGCATCAGAGTGTTCAGGCTGAAGTCTTGGCAAAAGTTGAGGAACTCATTCCTATGGTATGGGAGCACTTGACAAATAGCGCAAGTGGCGTTAGCCAATCCTCAAATGTTGGCGAATGGAGTAAGAAACCTGACTGTTGGAACAAATTGAAGCTCAAATTGGGAGAGCTTGATAAATTCAATGATGATCTGATGCAACCAGACACCAATGACGATGGCTCTTACCTGAATGAAACCCAACAGAGCCGAATCCAAGAAGCAGAGGCGATTGAGCCTAACTATTGGTTTGGTTTGGCTAACTGGGCAAAAAGTAGGAACCTGCTGACACCAATAGAGCGCAAAGCTGCATTTAACTTTGGTACAATGAAGTCGCGCAATCGGGGTATCACATCATTGAAGCAAGCTGTCTTTGCTTTGAAAATTGTGGAAAAAGCTGAAGAATTAGGATTTACAGGAAAATAATGACAAAAAAGAAATATACATTCATAGACTTATTTGCCGGATGCGGCGGTCTCTCTGAGGGTTTTTATCGAGAGGGATTCAAAGCGTTAGCCCATGTCGAAATAGACCACTGGGCTTGCGAATCATTAAGAGCTAGAATGAAGTACTACGGATATAAGGACTATGATAAGGAGGTGATAGAGCATGATATTACTTCTGAAGATATTATAGACAAAATCGATGAAGCAGTAAAAGGAAGAGACGTTGATATTATTATTGGAGGTCCTCCTTGCCAAGCATATTCGACAGCAGGTAGAGTGAGGGATGGAAAGAAAATGGCATCTGATCCCCGCAATTACTTGTTTGAGAGTTACGTCAAAATCTTGGAGCACTATAAACCAAAGTTTTTCGTATTTGAAAATGTAACTGGATTGTTGTCTGCCAAAGTAAGGAACACTCCAATATTGCCAAAAGTGCTTAAAGCACTTGGTAATAAGTACAATTTAGTAAACGATCCTGATATACTTGTGCATAATACTGCCGATTATGGTGTACCACAATTACGCAAGAGGGTCATTATTATTGGAGTCCGCAAGGATTTAGATAAGGACGTGATGGCTCTATATAAAGATATAGTCAAGACACATTGGAATCCGGAAACACCTAAGGAAGAAAGAAAAGGCAGAAAACAATACGTGGATGTAAGACAAGCAATTGGAGACTTACCTCCCGTAGAACCTGGCTATGATGCTTCATCTACTGAATTCGAATACCCATGTGACAACGAGTTCCTTAAGCGAATAGGTAAATCTGGCGTTCATCCATTAATGGATCACATTGCACGTAGGCATAATGATATGGATCGAGAACGCTTTCAAGTGATGATACATAACCATTGGTCCTTTGGACAACTTAGAAGAGAGATGCCACAATACGAACACGAGCATGCCAGAGTGTTTGACAACAGTTATGTTGTCCAATGGTGGGATTTACCCTCTAAAACGATTCTTGCCCATATTTACAAGGATGGTTTTCAGTTTATCCATCCTGATGAAATGCAAAGGCGGACATTTACTGTTCGAGAAGCTGCGAGAATTCAATCTTTCCCTGATGATTTCGAGTTTATGGGTGCTCGCGGTGAAAAGTATAAGCAGATAGGTAATGCTGTTCCTCCGTTATTTGCCGAAGCTTTGGCAAAATCTATAAGAAAACATTTAGATGATTTAACCGCATGATATTTGATAGAGTTACAGATAAGACAAACAAAGAAGAATTTTCTGAGAAGATTCTGATATACATTCGATTGGTCGAATTATTAGCAAATCGAGAAGGCTTCCATATACCTACTGTTTCTTTAGCATCTCAGGAGATGTTGACAGAAATGAAAGACATGGGTATCTTGGAGAATAAAGATGACCTTATTGTTTTGCATAAGACCATTGGGAATAACTACCTGCGTTTCTTATCAGCATTGTCTTTCTTCCTATCTCACAAGGATCTTTATGGCAATCTACTTGATAAGCTAAATAACAAGCGTAGAAAAGAACTTCAGAAGAAAGAAGCAAAGGCTCGTAAACCGAAAATGGTTGATTTCTTTGCGGGTGCTGGCGGTTTGAGTTGTGGCTTCACCCAAGCAGGATATAAAGTCGTATTTGCAAATGATTTTGAAGATGTTTGTGTACGGACATATCGCTATAATCATCCAGAACTGTCATCTCAAAATGTATTGAAGGGAGACATTAGGAAGATTGTTGCCAACATTAATGATTATATTGATAGTGATGTAGACATTGTTGTCGGTGGTCCTCCTTGCCAAAGCTTCAGTAGCGCAAACCAACGACGCATTATCGATGACCCTCGTAATGAATTATATAAGTATTTCATAGAGGCCATCAAAAAAATCTGTCCAAAATTTGTCGTGATGGAAAATGTAAGAGGTATGTTTTCTGTTGCGAACCAAGTTGTCGAGGATTATAAATCTATAAGAATACAAAAAAACGGCAGAGAATATTCATACGATGTTTCCTATCGTTTATTAAACGCTATGAACTTCGGGGTAGCACAAAGCAGAGAAAGGCTAATCTATCTGGCCATTCGGGATGACATTGCTTATTCCAAACACGTTACACCCGAAGTTCTTTTCCAAGAAATTGAAAAGGCATGTGAGAAGAATCCCCATTTCAATCTTCAATCTGCCCTTGAATATATCAAGCCTCTGGAGGCTCCACGCGTTAAAGGCCAGACAGAGACCGATGATGAGAACACAGGCATGAAAATCGGGATAAATGCCTATGACAGTTGCGGTAATTCATATCTCGCAAATATAAATCAAGGTCGTCAACTTCCTTATGTTTTCAATCATAAAGCTCGCTATTGCAGCGATGTGAACTATGAAATTTTTAAAAGATTGGATCAAGGGGAAGATGCGACTAATCCTAAAATAGCAGATATCATGCCCTATGCAAGAAGGAATAACATCTTCAAAGACAAATACTATAAGCTGTATGCCGATAGGCCATGCAGGACTATTACAGCCCATCTACGAATGGACTGTCTCTCTCACATACATCCATATCAGATTAGAAGTATAACACCAAGAGAAGCTGCGCGAGTTCAGTCTTTCCCTGATGATTATCTCTTCCTGGGAGCATACCTTAAAACATATATGCAGATAGGAAATGCTGTCCCCGTTTTGATGGCAAAACAAATTGCTAAAGTAATAAAAAAATATATAGACCTATGAGCGAAACGAAAATCATTCAGTACATCCATCGTCCCAATATGACAGAATTGGGACTTGGAAATACCCATGAGACTTATATGTTAGTGGAATCAAAAACGGATCTATCTGACGTGTTTCCACCAAACATTGAAACAGCCGTTGAGGATACTGCATCAGGACAAATTTATATGCTAAAGTCTGCTAAAGGCAGTGAATTTAGGATTAACCAAATGGGGCCCATCTATCGCGACCATCAGGTAATGCCTGGAGATGAAATAGTTATAACGCATTATGATGTAGATGGTGAAAAGAAAAATATCTTGACCGTCAACAACTACGACAGAATTTGCCTAAGTGTAAATGGGAATCGAACTGAAATCGTTAATTTGGAAAGATTGCATGATTATCTTCAGGAAGAGAATACTTATGCACTTAAAGCGGAAGTTGATGGAGTATTAAGGAATATCACCATTGTCTTCCTTGAATCAAAGAAAAAAAGAACTGACTCTCCAACAGAGACGGATTATTACACTGTGACCATAGATGGTTCACCGCTCGCTAACGGGAAATATTATCTTACAATCAAAGATGTTAATACCCTTACTCCTTCATCGTCGAAATCAGAATTTAATATAGTTATTCTTGATGAGAGCTATGGAAATAGAATAATTAAGAAAAAAGGATCATCTATTTCTAATAGGCAAATCATCTATTTCGGTGCTCCAGGTACGGGAAAATCCTATGAAATTGACAGAATAACCCAAAGAAAAGAGGTTATCCGAACTACTTTCCACCCGGACAGTGATTATTCCACATTTGTAGGAGCCTATAAGCCAACCTCGATAGAAGTTCCTGTTCGTGATGTAACTGGAAAGGTAATTGTGGAGAACGGCAAGCAGGTTACAGAAAACCGCATTGTCTATGAATTTGTTGAGCAAGCATTCTTGCAAGCATACACTAAAGCATGGATTGCTTATGCAGACAAAGCAGATGGGGAGAAAGCTGAAGAGCAGTATCTCGTGATTGAGGAAATAAACCGTGGCAACTGTGCTCAGATCTTTGGTGATTTGTTCCAACTACTCGATAGGAATGGCTATGGATTCTCTGACTATCCAATCACAGCGGATAAAGACATGAAGAAGCAGCTAACTAAAGCCTTTGATAAAAAGACGATTGCAGATGCAGAACGTATCAATAATATTTATGGCAAGGACATCGTTAGTCAAGTGCTGAGTGGTGACATTTTGCTTTTGCCAGACAACCTCTATATTTGGGCCACAATGAACACAAGCGACCAGAGCTTGTTCCCCATTGATAGTGCATTTAAGCGCCGTTGGGACTGGAAATACATGCCTATCTGCGAAGGTAAAGAGAATGGCGTTTCATTGGGTTGGAAGATTAAAGTTAAAGGCCATTTATACGATTGGTGGCAGTTCGTGGAGAAAATCAATGCAGAGATTAACGAGCAGACCAAGTCCGAAGACAAGAAGTTAGGCTATTTCTTCTGTAAGGCACAAGATGGTATTGTGTCAGCAGATACTTTTGTTTCAAAGGTGATTTTCTATCTGTGGAACGATGTTTTCAAAGACCAAGCTTTTGCCAGCGACATTTTCCGCGATGGTGAAGACGAACTAACGTTCAACAAGTTCTATGATGTAAACAACAATGGCAAGGCTGTTATTAAAGAAGATAAGGTGGAGCTGTTCTTGCAAAACTTAGGTGTCTGTTACATGGAAGCGACAAATTCCCCAATTAATCAAGATAACAGTTCTGATGACGGTGAGTTTAACAAGAGACATATTAAAGTGGTTTTCCCTGATGGTTCTATAATTGAAAATGACAATTCGACAAAGACATTAATAACCATTATAGACAATATAGGGCCAAAGAAAGTTGCAGACCTAAATATTACAATTTCCGGTTACCCGATAATTTCAAAAGACAAAATTGATGATGACAAAGGATATGGCAATTCTCAACGCCCTCTTTCTGATGGATATTGGCTTATGACAAAATATGCAACAGATGCCAAGATGAATGTCATACAACAAATATCAAGCAAACTTGGGCTTAATTTGCAAGTTAGTATTGTTGAAATATAAAGATAATGCGCATATTAATAGAAGAGTATAGATACAAAGCCGAAGATGTGAGACAAACCATTCATGGTATTGATGCCTTGGAGGACATCGAAGGCTATGTCTCGGTGAATTATGTGGGTTATTACTTCAATAGTCACCCTGATGTTTATGACTGTGTCTTTATTCTTCCAAAGGTACTGCTCGAAGTTAAGGACAATCAGGAACTTGTGTTTGGTCAATACCATCCTGAGGATATCGTATGTATCAATGAAGATTCGCCTCTGACAGAAGAGCAGAAGAACTTCATCTATGATTTTTCAGTATGGATTTATCGGGCAGTCGTGGTGTTCTATAATGACAAACGTAACGACACCTCGATAGTCTATCATAAGAAGATGGCACAAGTAAACAAGGGACGTAAGCAGCGTAACAACACGTTCCTTGACATACTCTTGTCTTTGATACAGTTCAACGATGACAACCAGCAATTCTTTTTGTTCATCATCAAGAACATGCACGCCGGTTTCAACAAGATTAACTGGACTCGGACGATTGCAAGGACCAACGCTGTGGTACAAGACAACAGCGCGATATATGTGAACCCTGTCAATAAGAAGCGCCAGATAAACTTCGACGAGGAGCTGTTGGTCATTTTCTTCTCCATCCTGAACTATATCAACGAACACTACGGTTTCCCCGTGAAGATAAACTGTAACTATGAGTTGATTACGGGCCGGAAGTTCCAAAGCTACCTGAACGGTTTGGGAAAGATACGCCTACAGCAGATAAAGTACAAGTATTTCTCTGACAAAGCGCTGCAGTTATGGAATCTGTGCTATGCGTTCTTCGATAGGGCAAAGAATGTGGCCATCGACATGGGACAGAAGGACTATCTGTTGGTGAAGAACTTCAACATCGTGTTCGAGGCCATTATTGACGAACTGATTGGGGAAACGGGCGAAGTGCCTGCAGGATTGAAGAAGCAAGAAGACGGAAAGATGGTTGATCACATCTATACCTACAAAGGACTAACAACGCACGACGAAGATACGCCTATATATTATATAGGCGACTCGAAGTATTATAAGCGCAATAATCCTATAGGTCGGGAATCGGTAGCCAAGCAGTTTACTTATGCCAGAAATGTGATTCAGTGGAACCTAAACCTCTTTATGAAGGGCGATCCTGAGGATGAAGATTGGAAGAACGACTGGAATCAATTCCGCGAGGTGCCTAAGTTGCGCGATGATGTGACAGAAGGTTACAATATCATCCCCAACTTCTTTATCAGTGCCACGATGGAAGAAGACCTGAGCTACAAAGACACAATCCGGCTGACTGAAAAGAAGAACAAGTACTTTACCTCAGACCAATTCAGTAACCGACTGTTCGATAGGGATACGTTGTTAGTTTGCCACTACGACGTTAACTTCCTCTTTGTGGTGTCTCTCTACGCACTGAACAACAAGTCGAAGAAAACGAGTTGGAAGAAGAAGGTGCGAGCCATCTTCAGGGAAGAGATACAGCGGATGTTACAGGAGAGGTATCAGTTCTACGCCATGAGGTCGCATCCTGACGAAGACGGGCGAAAGTATATCAAGACGCATTTTCAGGATGTGCTTGGCAAGATGTACACACCCTATGAGAATACTGACTATTTCTCTTTGGCACTTGACAAGAAAGACATCGAAAACAACGAGAAACTGTTGGAAGAACTGCGCAAGCACTTCTATGTTGTGGATTGTTCGCTAGGCGATAACCCACAGACGGTCATTGAAAAGGCAATCATTGAGACTCCTGCTTTGATAAAAGAAAAACCAGCAGAAAAGAATATTCTTACTGGTCTGGTACGACGGACGGCATCAGATTTCAAAAAGTTTATGGATCACGAAGCCAAGTCGTATGTCATGGAGAAGATTCCAAACATCAACATGATGAATATTCGTTATTTCCTGCCTATGGTTGCAGGAAGTATCGATGGTTATTATGAGGTGGAACGTATTGGTTTCACGGCTGTTGATAACCAACCGGCCTTACGACTGCGACTTGGACGATATGTACCTATCGGTGATAGTATGGTTGAGATTTACCGCTCCAAGATGCAGCCTGGAGAATTAATCTCGTATGACTACACAATGAAGATGTATAACGGAGAAGTTTAGAGTATTATGGACGAGAACCTAAGACAAAGAGCTACTAAGAAACTGTTGAGAGTGACTATGCCCGACGGCACAGTAATCTGCCATAAGAGCGCAACGATGACGCTGATTGACGTGCTTATAGCCATCGGCTCTGAGAACTTTTCTAAGATTACAACGGAGAATTGCCATTTGCCACTGCTGAGCAAAGAAATATATCCCCGTTATAAGGAGTACATGAAACCTGTTTGCGACGGTTGGTACATTAATGCCCAGAGTGATACGGGACAGAAATATATGCAGCTGGTTTCCATCAAAAAGCAATTGGGTTCATCAATGGAAGTTGAAATGGGTTCTAACTTTATTACCAGTGAAGCAAAAGTCGTTCAGAAGTCTAAAAAGAAGGATGACAAGCTGTTGGTAAAGTTCCCTGATGGTGAGTATGCTGCGGGGGAGAATCCTATAGACACCTTGATTGATGCCATTTGGCAGATAGGCCCTGAGAACATCAGACGCAAAGAATTAATGTTTAAAGACAAGCCTATTATTACGCTCTCTAAGCAGTTTAACGGCCAAGTGCAGGTAGGACAGAATTATTGGCTTACTGTTCCCAATCAGACAAAAGATAAATACAAGATGCTTCGTATTATTGATGTCATGATGAAGTTGGGGTTAGAAATCACTATTATATAACGTCTTTGATATGAAGCGTAAAATCTATGTAGCAAGCAGTTGGCGCAACGAATATTACCCCGTTGTAGTAGAAAAGTTAAGAGAAGCCGGACATGATGTCTATGACTTCCGCAATCCTCCATCGGGAGATCTTGGCTTTAAATGGAACTGCGTTAGCGAAGACTATATGGAGTGGACTCCAGAGCAGTACAGAGATATGTTGCATCATCCTAAGGCTGAACGGCAATTCCAAAACGATATTGAGGCAATGGAGGCTTGCGATACGTGTGTACTGGTACTTCCATGTGGTCGTAGTGCTCATACTGAAGCCGGTTGGTTCGCAGGTAAAGGCCGAACAACCATCGCCTATATACCAGAACGGCAGGAACCGGAGCTGATGTACAAGCTGTTTAGTGGCGTATGCTGTTCAATAGATGAACTGATTGAAATATTGAAGTAATATGGATAGGCTCACCGCACAGCAACGTCACGCCAATATGGCTGCCATTCGGTCAAAGGACACGAAACCGGAGATGATTGTGCGTCATGGTCTGTGGAAACGTGGATTCAGATACAGGTTGAACCACAAGCGGCTGCCTGGGCATCCTGACTTAGTTCTGAGGAAGTATCGTACCTGCATCTTTGTAAATGGCTGCTTTTGGCATGGCCACCTGGTAGATATGCAAGCACTGGAAAACTCCAACTGTTGCAAGATTCCTAATACGAACCGTTACTTCTGGGTTGAAAAGATTCGCAAGAATAAAGAACGTGATCGCGAGGAGCAACGTCAGTTAGCGCAAATGGGCTGGCACTGCATCACGGTATGGGAGTGTGAACTGAAACCACAAAAGCGAGAAACGACTTTAGACTCCATCGCTTTTACACTTAATCATATATGGCTACAAGACCACGGGGCAAGGAGTATTCCTTATCCAAAGGTGGAAGAAGAGGATATGCAGATGTCGATGGCATCAGAAAGAGAAAATGAATAGATTTACTACTAAATAATATAAGAACCGTATCAAATACTAACATATCATTGAATGGCTAAGGACTCATTAATCAAGAAAATGTCTGGAAGACTTAAGCAGGAAGCTTATATAAACAACCCAGATGCGCGTAATTTCATTGCCGAAGTTGCAACAGTCATCATGCACATTATACTCAATGATGGGAAATACGATATTCAAATTAATCCATGTTTGGACAATTTCAGAAATCGCATCTTTGATTATTCTGTAAGCAAAATCGCATTAAGTCGAGATTTCAATTATTTCCAAAATAAGAATGATCTGGAATTAACAAAGATCTTCCTCGAAATGCTTGATATACACTTCTCTTATGAAGAAATAAGAGAAATCATGCTCATGTTCTCAGGTACTAAAGATGTTACTAGAGATTATAAGATAGTATTTGAAACATACAATAATAAGAACAATGACAATATTGATGACGATGACAATAAAACAATAACTATCACCAAACTTACTAACGAAGATGAGATCGTTAGATACTTTAACAAGAAAGTAAACTCTGGATATTATAAAAACATATATAAACTTCTGGTTGATTTTACCTTAATGATTTACCGTAAAGGTTCAACCTCTATCGATTTTTCATTTCCTTCATTCAACAAAATCATCACATTCATAAACAAGAATATATATACATATTGGGTACATTCAAAACCATCAGAGGAGTTGGAGCGCACTTTTAGTTACATGTGGAAAAAAGCGAAACCACTTCATATTAACAAAGCTATTGAAGCTTTTAAGATTCCATACCCCATAGATAAAAATGGTGATTTCATCATAAAAGAAGCCAAAAATTCCGAAGTTACATTTAAGGAAAAGACTGAAAAGCAAAATTGTGAAATAGAAGCAAACCTGACTACGGTAGCAGACAATAGTAGTAATGCGAATACATTCATCGCTTCACAAATAGACTCCGTAAGCATCAAAAGAAAAATGGAGCAATTGTTTGACTATTGTGAAAGAGACATAATCGACGAAAACAATCTTCTCAATAATATTAATTATCTGATTATAAACAAAGGATGGACAAATGTGTACGATCTTTTTGGAGATATTTCATATATAATACTCACCCAAAAAAATATAGCAAAGAAAACAAAGGAAAAGATAAACTATCACATATTTAAGCCATTTGAAGACAAGCAAACCGTATTTGATAAAAGTTTCAAGAAGCAACTTGTTATCGACACGCGACATGATGCAAGGAAAAGCCTTCGTGCTATATGGTTTAGCAATTATTCGATAAGTACATTGGTCAAAATTAGTGAACTTTTTGACCCCATTGAAAAAACTGACAAGTTGGGTGAATTAAAAATAAACAAAACATGTAATAACTACCCATTTTATCTATTAGAGATTAAGGAAGAGTTCTCTGTCAATGATACCCGCGAACCAGGAAACAAGCTAGACTTTGAAACAACTGTTGACTCTATCTCTGAGTTAGAAACAGCGCCCATTACACCCGACGAGGTCAGTAATTCTGATGTCCTTTCTCCTATTGAAGACATAAAAATAATAGGCAGTCATGAAGACATTCAGCTGTTTGAATTTTACAAAAATGCTGAGATCTTTTATCAAACAGAAGACAAAATCATTAAGATGCATAAAGAAATGGCATCTGCATATAAATGGAGTCATGCTTCTTACTATATAGCGAGTATTTCTTATGTCATTTTAAAACAATTAGAACTTGTGAACAGTGGTTGGGGACTGAATTACAAAAAATTAAAGAACCTATACCGTAAGACCGTTGTATTATTGACGCAATTCAACATTACTTTCTCAGATGAGAATCATTATAAGAATATTGATTATCTAAGAGACATCTTTATTAATCAATATAACATAAAACTAATTGTCGATTTTTACAGATCGATAATAAACATACCCCAAGTTAATGATGAAGGAATGCTTCTTCCTGAAGAAGTTCCGACATCGACCTCTATAGACAGTGAGTCAGAAGTAGATATACAAAAAGATGACGATAAAATATCAGAAGTTACAGTCGACACGCCAAACGATGACGACTATGAGGAAGATGATAGTCAAGTGATAGAGGAAGAAACAGATGAAGTTGAGTTCATCGAAGATTCTGAATTTGATAATGAAGTTGAAGACTCGCTCGCAAATATCACTCTCACCCCCCAAACCAGGGCAGAGAGAGCATTGGCGGATTACTGGCTATCAGTATTTCCTTCTGGATATTTTGATAGTTGCATTTGGAAGAATAAAATCTCGACTGAGACATATGAGAAGCTATTTGAACTGCTGAAGATTTGCGCAGATGAAAATGAAAGAGGCTTCACCAAGCGATTTGCAAAACTCATTGTAGTTTATTGTGCGGAATGGTATAAACGGGAGTATAATGGCAATGACGGGAAAAAGAATCCACTAAAGACTCTTGGAATTGGTTGTCCCACAAGCGATTTGTGGAAATGGGCGGAGATAAACAATAAGCTGTTGTATAAAACCGAATATCTTTGGAGTATTTATGTTTTAGGAGGTTTCCCTATAAATTACCTGATTAGGAAGAAATTCGACGATTTTATGGGAGAGATTTCATCGGCTTATAAGAGTAATGCTGAGGATGATTCTTTAAGTGAAAGGATTTTCATTAACAATGGTACAGTCCAAGAATCGTTACACCAGCACCGAGGAAGTCTTTTCAAGTTCAAAAACACTATTATTAGTAAGCAGGAATATCCTTTCGCAGATACAGATTTGGAAAAGGAACCTTTCCTAACCTTTATTAATGGACTTAAGGATTATAGACGGGAGCATGAGAAGTTCACTCTCGAATGGGTTGTAGAAAGTAATGATTATACGCCTTATTTCAGGAGGAAAATAAGATTGCACCTAAACTCAGAAGATAATGGCATACATAATAAACGTATTCCTTATTCTCGGTTGAAGACGAATATAAAAAATAGGAAGAGTTTCAATTTGTATTTAAGGTTTAACGATGAAGACATTGAAGAGACTGAAGAACGGCAATATATCCGATTCGTGAATACTTTTAATGGTTATTTCATTGGTGAGATGTCAGACAACTACTTTACATATTCTGATATACCCACAACACCTATCGAAAAAATATCGATAGTGGCTAAAAATGACATAAATGACAAGTTTGAAGAGTTACAAGAAGAAATTGTTCTGCCTTATTTGCAATTGTTTAGTACAGGAGAGTATAGCACTTATTCCTCTAAGCCAAATAAAGGTGAAACATTTATCCTCCTGCCCTTCAATTATCATATATTAAGTAACTATAATCACGAAAACGAATCGCCCAAGTTTCTTGCTGAGCATGGTACAATGTACAGATTTGTTCAGATAATGGACATTTTCAGTTTCAGAGATGACAATGGCCATGAGGTGACTTTATACCCACATAACAACAAGATTGAAATGGTGCCCGTTGTATATAATGATACATTTGTATACAACGACAATTATTACATCACTAGAATTACTACAGATGAAGATGGGCAAAGAACCGAAACGAATGTTTTCCTGATTTTCAAAAAGAGCGATATTAAATGTACCCGATTCTATGATGACGCTGATCCAGAAATCTTTGACGACAAGGATATAATTATTGAATTTAAGTCTGAAAAAGAGAACAGATACACCGAATGGACAGATGATACCCAGCCGGAGAAAGGATTTCTTAGACTTCATGTCAGCGTACAAAACAAACAGAGGCTCTTCAATGTATATTATATCCCATCAGAGAGTAATCCTTTTGTAAGAGATTGCTACAAAGGTACAATCGAAATCAAAGATTGTGTAAATTCTATATGGTGCTCTGTTAATAATATAAAAGGCAATATTGTTACGGTTAATGATGATTACAAAGATCCATCGGGTTGTCACAAAAGATATGTAGAGTTTAATATTGGTGAAGAACGAGATTATGCCGTAGTTAAAGTAATAAGTCCATTTGACATAATAGAACTATATAAGGATGGCACATGTATAAAACAATACAGCAACAAAGAAAATTCATTATTGAAAATACCAGTTCTATATAAAGACGCTTTCTCATTTTGCAAGTTTGACAGACAAGGCTTTACGACTTACGAACTTATAAATGAAGACGTAAACCTTACAGACCTTAGGCTTGAGGATAATGATACGTCATTAGACAAAACAATTACGCGAGAAACTCCTGTCGGGGATATTGAATTCTATTTGTGCAATAGTAACAAAAGATACTGTATCAATAATTGCATAAAGTTTAGTTTTGGGGAAGCTGGTGCATATAATTACATCTTCTACTTTTGGGATATGAATATTAGTGACTCTCCAATTAAACTAGCCTATAGCGATAATAATAGTATTGATATTACTAACTATCATAATGGAATAATTTTCCAGAGTCTGGAACACGATGTAAAACCTAGGCATTACTGTATGCCTTTTATAACTACTCATAATCACAAATGGCCTGATGAATATAACTCTGAAGCCTTTTGTGTAAAATGCTTTGAAATTGCGATGGCTCTAAATGTACCATATAGGGTATTCAAGCCTTTCTATTTTCTATTTACAGATACAGATTCACGATTGGTACATTTCTTTGCTCTTATCATGCTGTTGCACTGGAACGAGCAAAATGAATCAAAAATTTTTTCTGAATTAGTAAGATTTTCAAACGAATTCTATTTTGCATGGCCTCTATTAAACATGAAAGTATGGAAACAATATAAAGGAGAATACGATAGGATTTTGAATGAATATGGACACCATATTTTCGGAGATCTTACCAAGGACGAGTTTGAGAAAGGACTTATTGAGAGAGCGAAAAAGCTATTTGTAAAGTATGGAGATGCACTGAATTCTGCAAATTCCTATGCATTAAATGAATTTACCAATATCTACTGGAATAAAGATGATGACAGTATTCCGAAATTTGCAAGCATCAACGATGAAAAATGGTATGCAGTAGATCAAGATGTTCGATATGACAGATGGAAGTCTATTTATTCCAGAGCAATATGTTTTATGCGGGCTCGCCGAGACATGGTGAAGGTCCGCAGAAATGACGGGGCAGATGGTTATAGGACAGTCTATCCTGAGATAATTGGTTTTACTAATAAAGAGCACAAGGATGACGTGCGTAATATAGAAAAAATATGCGATTTCCTTCAACTCCTTTATAAGGATGATGACTCTTTTGGAAAGATAGTCAGATTTTTCAAACGTAAACACATTATATCATAATAAAATAAACTATTATGGAACAAAAACTGAAATTTGCAAATATCTACAGAAATTGCAAGAGCCAATTCTGCGAAATGGTCAAAGGCATTTGGTGTGATAACACATATAGTGGTCAACAAGAAAGCTATAATAAGGAGATTTCGAAAATCATTGACGGTCTGTTCGCTCCTGAAAATGCTGTGCCACTGGTACAATGTATGGATCCATATCAGTCTATGGACCCTCTAAAAGAACAAGAAGCATATATGCTTGTTAATGGACTCTGGGAAAAGATAAACAAAGACAAAACTACCAAATACATTCCATATGAGCACCAGTTTAGGAGTTGGCAAGTATTACGCAATGGGTATGTTCAAAAAAATGGAAAGGATCTTGTAAAGTCTATTGTTGTAACAACAGGTACGGGTTCTGGTAAAACAGAATGTTTTATGCTGCCATTGGTAGCAGATTTGATGGACAAATGGAAAAAGAATAAGAAGAATGGTGTAAAAGCAATTTTTCTTTATCCTCTTAATGCTCTGATGGAAGATCAAAAAATCAGATTACAAAAACTACTTGACGGTACTGATTTACACTTCGCCGTATATAACGGCAACCTGCCAGATGATTACCCTAACGATTCAGAACCTGGAGCCCTTCAAAAAAAGGAACGCTTAGAAAAAGAACATAAAACTTTTCCTAATATTCTCGAAACGAGAACACTGATGAGATCGAAGAAGCCAGATATTCTTTTGACCAACCCTAGTATGCTTGAATACATGCTATTAAGAAATAAGGACAAAGTTCTTTTCGAAGACGCAGACCTGAGTTGGATCGTTATTGACGAGACACATACATTTACAGGAGCAGGAGCAGCAGAATTAGCACTTTTGATGAAACGAGTTATGATTGCATTTGGCACTTCTCCTGATAATGTAAGATTCGCCACATCATCTGCGACAATAGGTGACAAGGATGACAAAGGGAGTGAACTGAAATTGAGACAATTTATATCTGACATTAGCGGACAAGATATTAAACAGGTTGAAATTATTGATAGTGATAGATCAGTAAATGTAATTAATCCCGCTTCAGAAAAAGTTAAGGAGTTGAGCAAACGCTTAGCTCAAAATGATTTTATGCGCCTTGACGAGATTATACCTGATGAAGGTTTAAATATCGAGCAGCGTTTGGAAATCCTTGATGAATTATGCCGGAATACAGGTAACGGCAATGGTTTGAAGGCGAAAGTTCATTTTTTCTTCCATTCACCAAACAAAGGCTTGAAGATAGAACTAAGCCAGATTCATCAGGATGTAGGTACATTTGTTATTCATACAGAAGTCCCATTAGAAGAAGACCATCACAAGCCGTATCTGGACCTGGTAAGGTGTAAATGTTGTGGCGAGTACTTGGCAATGGGATGCAAAGGGAAGGAAAGCGATACATACAGAGCCATAACACATGTGGACAATGACATATTTGACGATTCTGCTAGAGATGTCATGAATCCTTTATTCTTCGGGCTTCTACGGAAAGACAATGAAATAGATGGGAATCTCGCCATCAAAATCAAAGACGATGGCAATTATGACAATGTTGCATATAATGAATCAGGATGGAATGTGGTTGTAAACACTAGTAGGGTTTGTCCATATTGCGGCGAGCCACTTACTCAGGTTAACAAACAAAATAGTAGATCACAAGATGAAAGCGACGGAGATATTGATAACAAAAAAATAAAGACCTTTAGACTTTCCTCGAACCATGTCAGCCGCTTTATAACCCCTACATTGCTCGACAGTTTGCAAGATAATAGCGATAAGTACCCAAATGCTCCACATAAGGGGCAGCAATTTATTAGTTTTGTTGACAGCCGTCAGGCTGCTGCACGTTTTACGCTAGACGCCAATCTCAATCAGGAAGAATTGTGGATTCAAAGTCGTGTGTTTCATCTTTTAAATCAGAATAAGATCTTAAGCGATAATTATAGAGAAATAAAGAATGATATAGATGAAATAACTTGTACTATAGCAATTAAAGATCATGAGGTAAGGGAACTACAGAAGAACAGGGATCCAAGAACTTTTGACTTACTTGACGAGATTGCTACGTTAAGAGAGAAAAAAGCTAGGTTAGAGGAAAAGATTCCCTCTATTCCAAAGGGTTATCTATCATGGAAAGAAATCTTTGACGAATTATATAAAGATCCCATGAGTGACAAATTCTGTTTCCAATTCTCAAATAAATCTGAAGGTAGCGAAGAATTAGATTCCGATACAAACACAGTGAGTCCTGAAACAAAGAAAAAATACATTTGTTCTGCTATGGTTGACCTTTTTGCGAGACGACCATTGTCAGGTGCAAGTGCTGAAAACATAGGTTTGTTCACGTCCTATTATAAATAATTAGAAAAATTACCCAAGGACGACCAACATCTTCCACAAGAAGTTATTGATTTCAATTCTTCTATTGCACTTCCGGAAAATAAGATACACACAAGCGACTGGAAAGACCTACTCAAGATTTTCCTTGACCACTCTGTACGTTCTAACGAGTCATACTTCTTGAAAGACAAAGAGAATAAGATGGACATATGGTCATGTCAAAGGTTCCAAAAAGCAAAGATAATCACAAAACCTGCCCTTAAACCAAAGGAAGATGGAAGGAGTGCAATAAGATTGTTATTGGCTGCTTTATATTCATCAAATCAACCGACGAAAGATGACATTAATAAAGCACTCGTTGATCACAAAAAGGAGATCAACAACGTTGTTGATGCCTTATGGAGAGCACTTAAAGAAGTAGAATTGCTTGAGGACAGTGTCAGATTAGATAAGGATAAAAGTAATTGGATTCCTGATGATGACACAACAAAAGGCAATGATCCAAAACGACTTGACTTAATGAAACTTGGTTTCAAACTTTACGACAAAGTTGCGTTATGCGATGCTCGCCATTTCGGTAAGTTTGAAGTCCCTATTCTTGAAGACACCCTATTTAAAGGATATTCTCCTCGATTAGTTAACGGAATACCATCAAAGCCAATCGGAGAACTAGTTTCTTGGGAAACATTCCCAGATAATATTATCTCTGTTGAGGAATTGAATCGATGGGCCTCAGAAAAAAGAAAATATCTTTGGAACTATCACATATGGGGTGAAAACGGGAAATATTCAAGCCATATTAATTCTATTTATTTAAAGCCAGAACTTTATATTCAAGCAGAGCATACTGCACAAGTAGATAAACTCATAGCAAAACAAAGTCAAGATTTATTTAGAGATCAAAAGGAAATAAATGTTTTAGCATGCTCGACCACAATGGAAATGGGCATTGATCTTGGTGATCTTGAAGCCGTCATGATGTGTTCGATACCTCCTCATCCTGCCAATTACAAACAACGAGCAGGAAGATCTGGACGAGCTGGACAGAATAAAAGTGTCTGTATTACTCTTTGCAATTCTGATGCAATCGGATTAAGGACCTTATATCAGCCCATCAAACAACTAATAAATCGCCCAACTGCAATCCCGTTTGTTGACTGTGATAGTAAACTGGTTGTACAGCGACATGTCAATTCTCTCCTTTTAAGAGATTCGGAGTTATATGACAATGGCAAGAACAATAATCTTGATCAACAAATAATAGATTTCTTTACTTCATTCAAATTTGGTGTAAACATAAAAAATGGAAACATTGACTATACAAGAGTGGTATCAAGAGATAAAGGTGATCAAGTTTATCCGTCAACCATCGATCCATTAGGTCTGAATTACGGGACAAAATATCAAGATTTTATTCGATATATTTTAAATTCACCAAATGAAAACCACCTACGTGAACTGATAAAAGACACATGTCTTGAAGGGAAAATAAGTGATGCCTGTTATCAAGCTGTCACGGACATAACTAAACGTTATAATGAGATTGAAAATCAAGTTCTTGATATTTCCGTTTCATTTAAAGTTCAGTGGGATGCTATTGAAGAAGAACTGAAAAAGAATAATGGAACTGTAACTGATGGTGAGATTATAAATGTTATAGAAAGTGGCCGCAGCAAACTTGCAAAAAGAGCAAAAAGAGAACTACACAATTTTTCCAGCATACTGAGTGGTAATCTATTGGAGTTTTTGTCCACTCATCGTTTTACTCCAAATGCGAATATGCCTGTCAATATCATTGAATTTGATATAAATCTGAATAATTTGAAGTCCTGGGGAAGATCTGGAGCATCCAACCCTTCATACCAACTGCAAGAGGCTTTATCACAATATACTCCTGGCAATTCTATTGTTTTGAGCAACCGAGTGCGGACAATTCGAGGTATAAGATATACAGGTTGGTCGAAAGAAACAACATCATTCAAGAAAATCAGTACAGATAGTGATCGAGTCATTTTGGGGACAAAAGACAACTTTATTAACCCCAAGGGGAAGGTGCGTACCTTCACTCTCATCGAACCTTTTGCGTATCTTCCTGATATGAACGAGGTAGATACAAGATCAATTGATAGTAATGCATATGCATCTGTAGATGCGGCTTTGATTGGTACAAGCGATTGGGCCTCTGACGAGTCAAATACACACCTCTTCCAACTGAGGACGAACTTAGATTGTGGAGGTGGGCAGATTCTGTATTATAACAATGGGAATGGATACGGATATGCTGTATGTACACAATGCGGAAAGACTATGGCGGAAAATCGTCGTGCAAGACATGACAATGGGCCGATTACTGATCTTCCAGACGGTTTCTATGATGACAGTGGTAATCACCTAATGATAACATCATTCAAGAAGAATAAGGAGAAGTGTATCACTCTTAATGATTTACAATTGAATCCACATAAAGTTCAAAGAAATGTTATTCTTGGTGGATTTATTACAACTGATTTCACCGAAATAAGAATTCGCAAAGATAAACATTCAGATTGGTGCGATAACGATGAAAGTTATAAGAACTTTCTTACAACACTGGGTGTCCTATTGTCCAGTTGTTTAGCCGAGTATCTAGGAAAAGAAAACAGAGACATAAACTTTTTGATTACTCCAAACCAACATTTGTGTATTTTCGATACCAATCCTGGTGGATCTGGATATTCTAACAAACTGGGTATCATCCAAAACATGAATACAATCATTGATTTAGCATTAAAGAAAGTCGAGTCTTCTTCTTCAAAAGATGATCTTCTTGACAAATTTACAGTTAAATATATAGACAATCTGGAAATCGAAGAGGTCAAAACTTGGTTAAAATCTGAAATTAATAGTAGAGGAACTGTATCAAATCTAGTTAAGAATGCATATCCTAGAGCCAAAAAGGCTACTTTCCGAGATATCGAGTTAGACATTCTGACAAGTAATAATTCTACAATATTTGTTAATGATAAATACAGTGAATGGAATTATGATGATACAGACACAGCAAATTGGAAAATCTGTATCAAAAGCATAAGAGATCATGTCTACAAAATTGGAGTTATTGGTGAATCAGATGATTTACCCAAACCTATATATGAAACCCTGAAGAAAATTACAGATTGGTGCAGGATTATCAAGAGTGTGAAACCCAACTTAAAGAACGGTATTCTGCCTGTCGCATTGACTGATAACAATCTATATATTACAGATGTTGAAGATGTTATTACTCCGAATTCTTCGTGGGCGAAGGACTCTGTATATCGTATTGATGTTTCCTATTTTAACTCAAACGAAGCAGACTTCCCAACCGATGCTCCCCAAAATGCACCAACAACATCAAAAGATAAAATAGTTAAGGGGGTAAATGACCAAATATTATCAACGCAGTTGGGTGAAATTGTTCAAAAACTAAATAAGGACATTGACAACATGATCAGCAGTTTTATAGAATCATGTAAGGCTTCGAAAAACAAGATTCATGTTGTATACCAAGACCAATATCTACGATCGCATATCGGTATGATAACGACACTACAATTTATCGATTATTTCATTGGCCAGACAGGATGTCCTTTCTTATTAAAATTTGAAACAGAACAATATAGCGACAATTCATACTGTAGGAATATTAGCACTCCTTATTCTGATTACGGTGCTCGAGACCGAGTGTTAAACAAATTAGCAGAGTCATGGATTGAGCAAAAAGGGTATGACGCAAATGTAATTGTCGAGTCCAGAATTCCCAATGCTTTACCTCATTGGAGAGAACTATCGTTTTTATGTGGAGATAAGAAACTCATCTTATATCCTAATGGCGGAATAATCAACGAATGGTTCTTAGATATTGAAAGAGCCAAAAGGATGAACAAGTATTTCAGACCAGATAACACTATGGTATCAGATCCAATTCCTCTTAAAAAGAAAATTGATATTATGTATGATGTTGAAGTAAAATAGCACCATAACTGATTACTCAAACAATATAAAATGTCTGCAATATGGCAATTAGTGAATATACTCGATTAGATTCTACAGCCTTTGCTCATAAAGTTAGTAGGAAGATTGCTGGATGGTACAGTAATACCACTTTTCATGAGAATGCAGTGAAACGGATAGTACTACAACGTGAAGAGATTTATTCTTTATTCGAGAAAGTAGGTGCAATTAATGTCGGTAGATTACTCAGATATCTAGATTCAAGTGGTTTTTTCTACCGTCCTTCATCTGCAAACCGACATCACAACTTCCCAGGTGGACTGGCAGAGCACTCCCTTGGAACTTTTCGCATCATAGAAGAATGGAATTGCATGACACCTGATGAGCGCCAAAATAGCGAACTCTACAAAAGATTCCTATATAACAAACAAGTTACATGCGATATCTTGAAAGAGAAGATGAATTATGACGATATGGTCGTTGCAACAATATGCCACGACTTGTGCAAGGCGAAGCATTACTATATGGTAGGGCGAGTAATAAAGAGTCATAACTCAGACCCAGAACCGAGGCATAAGCATGGGCTTTTGTCTGTGGAACGTCTTCAAAAGAATGGAATATCAGGCAGAAGTTGTCAGAATCTACTTCTTGCAGTTCTAATGCATATGCACCTGTTTAGCCAACCAAGATCTCAAAATGAAGCCAATTCGCAGATGCAAGCGAGATCTTCCATGTTATCTATAGCTGTATGGGCAGCAGACAAACTCGATGCTAGTAGGCATCCTGCGGGAACACGGCATAGACAATTTTAGTTATAATAGGTAAGATATGAAGAAGGCGAGATTTTGTGTTGACTGGCTGCTCGAAGCAGGTGATGCAAACGTATGTCATAGGTATTGGTTTGAAATAGAACTTGAAGACGAGTTCTATGAGGAACTGTATCAGGTGTGGTTTGATAATGGGAGTCATCTTAATAGTTGGGATTCGAAATGGGATGGACATGATGAGCTGTTTGAGAGGATAAACGCTCCTGCCATTAATGCATTGAACGATCTGGTTAATAAAAATGAGCCTGATTTTACAGGTCCTATAGATGTATATTGGGAGATTTCGAAGGAAACTGAAGATACATTTTAAACAAGAACGCCGGGTCAATATGACTCGGCGTTCTTGTTAATCCTATGTTCTTTTCATATGGCCCCACGTACACTTCGGGCATTTATAACTGGGGAAACATGAAGGGCAGACACGATAGCCACAAGTATCACATACCCACCAAGACCAATTGTCGGGTAGCTCTCGTCCACAACACATACACGGTATAAACATAAGCAAAGTATTTAAGTGAGAATTTGAATCATCTATTTTACTCTTTGAGTATTGCGTGCTCTATTGAGAGCTTCTTTTATGAAATCAGAAAGTTCTCCAAAACCAGCTTCAGTAGCATCGAAAGGATTGTCAAAATCATCGTCCCACCCCCACATTTCGGGCTGCAGGGTAACTTGAAGATGGTCCTGCTCGTCAAGTTCTACATATAGGGCTTCCGCATGTATGGCTGCATAGTTGACACGATGCCAGCCATTCTGCGAAAGGTCTATAACGCCTATCCCATATTTCTTCAGAAGGGCTGGCAGAGTGGAGGGCGTATCCTCGTATTGCTGGCATCTGAGAATGGTTTCAGTCAGTTCCTTATTTTCCTTATTGGGATCGATGAGACTCTGCAAAACGGAGAGCAGTCCGGACAATTTTACACCTGATGCATCAAACTGCATATCGGCACAGACAAGCTCGTCAGGATCGTCGGGGTCATAGATATCGCAATGGGGCAGATACATATGCATACCTACTTCCTCCAGATAGATGCTGCCCAACTTGCCTGTTGCTGATCCGAATGGTGAACTTGTGGTGTAATCAGGACGCAGGTCTGCGGGAATATCAACGTGCTTACCCACATAGTCGTCTTCAGGGAAGGGGAGCAAGGAGTCGATTATCCGGGCGTCAATCGCATGCTGTCTTGACAGCTTGCCGAGAGCGTTTAACTCTTTGTTGAACTGCTTGAGGTTAAGATTCCTTATCTCCTCAAACGTTATAAACGCAGCAGCACCACAAAAGCCAAACAATCCGGATCGTCCAAGAAGAATATTGTTGAAAAAATCAACCCACTCTTCGCTGGATGCTGGTTTGATAGCCAGCTTGTCGTACTCGGTTTGAGCAAGTTCATAACCTTCGTTGTAACTAAGTTCGGCTTCTTCTTCCGGGTTTGCCACGATATTGCCGAATTTATCAATAACATGCTCTTCATAGTTGTTATCGTAAATAATGGCCACACCGTCTTCAAACTCCCATGCATCGGTCCAGTCTGGGTGATAGGGGATGACAAGTTTCCCAGTCTTGTCAATATATCCATAACCTTCCTCGCTGGCAACTGGTGCAAGGCCTTCTGAGAAATTGCCCGCACTCAACCACTGGCATGGGATAACAATGTTTCCAGCCTCGTCGGCATAACCCCATTTGTCATCGTTAAGAATGGGATCGAGTTCGATATCTTCGTTGTTATTCATTGTCGTAAGTTTTATGTTATAATCAGATTCTTTATTACCTTATACCATCATCTTTCTTTTTCTTCGCTTCCATTCTTTCTACCATTTTCTTCAAACGAGCTGCTGTAGCAGCGTCAGGGCTTCTATAAGAAGCATTGTTTAAGGTAAAGCCGAAATCAAGTTTATTTTCTAACACCTCAAATTCTTCTTCCATAGGAACTCTCCTTCTTCGAGGTGATTCAGGCTTGTCATCTCTACAAGCTCTTATACCACGAGTGACTCCCATATCTGCTCTTTCTCCATGAGAAACCTTTAAAGGGATGGAATCGTCAAGTTCGCTATCCTTTTTCGGTTTTGTAGTTTCCTTTTTGACCATATCTCACATTTTTCTGCAAAAATACAAAAAATTCCTCAGGATATGAGTTTTTTTAGTTATTTTTGCAGGAAAAAAGAAAGTTATGGCTGAATTAGGATGGTATGATAAGGCTTTGGAGTGCATGGAAAAAGAAAACTATGCACAGGCAAAAGAGTATCTGGAGAAAGCTCTTGAAGAAGGAGAAATAGAGGCTTATTGCGATTTGGGAAACCTCTATTTTGAAGGGAACGGGGTAGAAAAGGACTATAAGCGTGCTTTTGACTATTATCAGAAAGGAGCTAAAGCTGGAGAACCTTATTGCATGGACAATTTGGGTATGTGCTATTTCTGGGGACACGGCGTAGATACAGATATCCAGAAGTCTGCTTTTTATACTGAAAAGGCCGCTAAAGCTGGTATTGAGAGGGCCATGTACGATACCGGTCTGAACTATGAACGAGGCTATGGCGTAAGCCAGAATATCGAGAAAGCATTATACTGGTTAGAGAAGGCTGCCGAAGAGGAATATCCTACTGCTTTTGTGGAACTTGGCGATTTATATTTCTTAGGTGAGTATGTTGAGAAAGATTTGGAAAAGTCATTCCAATATTATAAAAAAGGCGTCGAGTTGGGTGACCACACATCGAAGCTGCTGCTTTCAACATTCTATGCAAAAGGTCTTGTCGTTGAGAAAGACCTCGAAAAAGCAAAGGCCTTAGACCAGGAAGCATACGATTTCTACTATGAGAAAGCCGTAACAGAAGATAACAGCGAAGCACAATTCAGGTTAGGGAATATATATTTCTCAGGAATGCCATTGATCGGTATTAATAAAGACTATACGCAAGCAGCAGAATGGTATGAGAAATCTGCAAAGAACGGATTTGACCATGCTCAGAACAACATTGGTAATCTGTATGCTTTTGGCATTGGCGTCGGTCAGAACTATGAAAAGGCTTTTTACTGGTATTCTCAGGCAGCTGAAAGGATGCATTTGGAGGCCATGAGCAATGTGGCCAATTATTACTATCTGGGACGAGGTGTAAAACAAGACTATGATAAAGCGGTTGCATATCATACCAAAGCTGCAAATCTAGGTTATCCCAACAGTCAGGAAGTGCTTGGCGAGATGTATATGAAAGGGGATGGCGTCGAGCAGAACTACACGAAAGCCGCCTCTTGGCTGAAAAAGAGCTGTGAGAATGGCGAGAGGTCGGCATGTGGGCCATTGGGTGACTGTTACAGGAAGGGACTTGGCCTGGATACGGATGTGAAGAAAGCATTTGAACTCTATCGAAAAGGAGCAGACATGGGAGACCTACAGTCGAAAGTGTCCTTGGCAGAAAGTCTGATAGAAGGTTGGGGAACGGCTATTGACTATGGGAAAGCATATCAAATTCTGCTATCAGTATGTAGTGACGAAGAGAGTTACAGAGAGAATCTGGTAACAATGGTCATACGTGAGGACGAGAATGGTCACATGTTCCTGAGGAATCCATTGGACGAAGAAGATCTACCTCTTTACGCCAAAGCATATTATTTGTTGGCAACATTGTACTATTCCGGAAGCGGCACAGACAAAAATACAGGAGAGGCCATAAGATTGCTTCGTATGGCCGACAGATTAGGTTATACCAATGAGGAGAAGCCTGAAGAAACTGCAGAGAAATTCCTCAGTAAGGTTATTCAGGAATCAGAGAAAGAAGATATCAGTGACACCGTTGATTGCTACGTAGAAGTAAGAGAGGACAGTCATAAGGGGGAACGATACCAAGTCGTTTTGCATCATGCTGATGGCGAAGAAAGTGTTGTCAGGTTCCAAGGCAGGAACAAGTTCCTCTACTTGCTGGCACTGTTGGTAGGACACGAAGGGAAGTCAGTTAATGGATTGACGACGAAGCACTTTAGTTATATGCGCGATGACCTGTCGGATATGGCAAGTGATGTCAGAGTGGACACTAAATCGTACGAGGAATGGATTGACGAATTCATCTATGCAGAAGATGAAAATGCGCAAAGCATGCGTAGGGCAGAGCAATTCCAAACACTCGGTTATTGCTCATATAACCCCTATAGATATTCCAACGCCTTTAGTGGAGCAAACAGGGCCATTAAGGCCTGCTGTTTGACCAATGAAGAGTTTGAGACTTTCAAGCTAAGAAGTACTGGAGGAAGGTCTGCTGTAACAACAATATCGCTGGATTCATCGCAGATTGAGCTGCCCAACTCGCTTCAGGTATATCTGGATTGCCTCCCGACCCAAAAAGAAATCGCCAACTACAGGCCAAAGGCATCTGTGTGGTTGCCTGTCAAGGAATAGGCATCGTATTGCAAAAGCGCCGAGTCATAACGACTGGGCGCTTTTGTTAGGAATTATCCTCTCTGAGCTCTCCTAAGATTCCATATATCCTTCATGGTAAGGCTGCCACACTCTTTCCCAAGCAAGCACAATACAAAGCCGGGCCATCGTTGAAATAATCTGCTGGGGTGTTCTACTTCTTGAACTTTCTTCATAAAATCATCATAGATTTCATTAACCATCAGT
>Ga0310786_10002017_pt1 | contig 31875 bp, 26 predicted proteins | sample AusTroGonzalo_MG_FD_203881 | JGI IMG/M metagenome (GOLD analysis project Ga0310786, IMG submission 203881) | Bovine rumen microbial communities from tropical cattle in Woodstock, Queensland, Australia - Gonzalo_03 (v2) (version 2) | ecosystem: Host-associated > Mammals > Digestive system >...
TTCTTGTTGCGGCTCCACACGCCGCCCGTCAGAAACGCCGCCGTATCATTCGGCAGGAAATCGTTCACCATGCCGCGCAACACAAGGCTTCCATCCTCAAAAGCATAAAGCGCATCTGCCGACGACATGTGGATGGCCCAATCCGCCCTGCTCCGCCATATCTTCGACCACACCTGACGATCCAAAACTCCTGAATCGAATTCATCATGCCAAATCAAAGCATAACGCCTGTGCTCCTGGGCTGTAACCACACTCATAAAACAACTGAATATCAGTGCAATAAACAATAATCGTTTCATTATATCCGTTTCTTTAGGGTGTAAAAATACAAATTTCCTCGTTTCAAATTGATGCAGTCAATTATGTTTCTTACTTTTGCCCAAAATTATAACCTATGGAAAAGAAAGAACTACGCGCCCAAATCAAGGCGTTAAAAAAGCAGCATAGCAAGGAACAGCTGATGGAGCAATCGGAAAAGATTTTGGCCAAGTTGGAGCAACACCCCGACTTCGTAAAGTCTCATAAGATAATGCTTTACAGCGCTTTGCCCGATGAAGTGCAAACTCAAGCCTTCCTCGAAAAATGGCATCTGAAGAAACAAATCATCCTGCCTACCGTAGTCGGCGACGACATTATCCCCGTGGAATTTGGCAAAGACACCACTTTCGCTGTGGGTGATTTCAACATCCTTGAGCCACAAAACGAGCCTTACAAAGGGGATTTTGACCTTATCGTTGTCCCAGGCGTAGCCTTCGACCGCAACGGTAATCGAATCGGCAGAGGAAAAGGCTATTACGACCGTTTCCTCTGCCGACACTTAAACGTGAAGCGCATCGGCATTTGTTTCGATTTCCAACTGGTCGACGAAGTGCCTGCCGAGCCTTTCGACATCCGTATGGATGAAGTGATTACTCTATGACCATGTCAAACGGCATACGAGCTTGGATGCCTGTGTTCTTTTGCAGGTTCTCCAAGCCTTGCAGGTAGTCGTAATAAACACCCAGTTTCGAGCGCATAGCGGCGTCAAGCTTGTCGTCGCCATTTAAGGTCTCCATAAAGCGGGTCATAAAGTCCTTCTGCTTGGGCATTTCCACCACTTTATAGTCGCTACCCAAGTTGGCTTTCTCGGCAGCGTAGGCAATAGCATCTTCCATGTCGCCTAACTGGTCAACGAGACCAAGACCGATAGCGTCGGCGCCTGCCCACACACGGCCTTGACCAATGCTATCGACATAGGTCTGACGCAAGCCACGACCTTCAGCAACGCGTTGGGTAAACTCGTCGTAGGTCTTCACTACCATTTCTTGCAATTTGGTGTATTGGAACTCGGTGAGCGGCTGGGTCACACTGCCGAAGTCGGCGTTTTCATTGGTCTTGACCACATCGAAGGTCAGACCGATTTTGTCGTTCAAAAGACCTTTCATGTTCGGGAAGGTACCAAACACGCCGATGGAACCCGTGAGCGTGGTGGGGTCGGCAAAGATGTAGTCACCTTTGGCCGAAATCCAATAACCACCCGAAGCGGCATAGTTACCCATCGAAACGATGACAGGCTTCACTTCCTTGGTCAGGTCAAGCTCACGACCGATGATGGCCGAGGCCACGGCGCTGCCACCAGGCGAGTTGACACGCAGCACGACGGCTTTCACGTTTTCGTCTTCACGCGCCTTGCGAATGACCTTCGACAGGTCTTCCGAATAGATATTCTCCTCGCTGCCCTTGCCATCGAAAATCTGACCCGAGGCATAGATGATTGCCACCTCGTTTTTACTGGAGTTCTTCTCATCGTATGACTTGGCGTATTTCGCATTGCCCACGGCGTTGATGTTCTTGTTGCTGCCCGTCAGACCTTTCAGTTCCTCAAGCACTTGGTCCTTATAGTACAGGTTATCGACAAGGCCATATTCCAAGGCTTTGTCCGCATTGAACATGGTCTCCAAATTGTCGGCAATCTGGTTGAGTTGTTCCACGCTGATGTTGCGGCTCTGGCTGATGCCTTCCAAAATCTGACCCCAAACCGTGCCTAACAACTTGTCCATCTGCTCACGGTTGGCCTCGCTCATCTTGTCTAAGAAATAAGGCTCCACGGCGCTCTTGAAGCGGTTGTTCGGGCCACGCACAATCTGCATTTCGACATCCAGCTTCTCTAACAGGTGCTTGTAGAACATGATTTGCGTCGCCATGCCGTGCAAGTCAAGCATACCTTCAGGATTAAGGATAATCTTGTCGGCAATGGAAGCTATGTAGTAGGCAGACTGAGAATAACTCTCGCCGTAAGTCACGATGAACTTGCCCGATTCCTTGAACTCGATGAGCTTGCTACGGATTTCCTGCAAGGTGGCTGTGGAAGTCGGTATCGAGCTCAATTCCATGTAGATACCTTTGATATTCGAGTCGGTCTTGGCATGTTCGATGTTGCGCAAGATATCGTTCAGTCCCGTCATGTCCTGCGACTCCATAGTTTGGAAGTTGATACCACCAAAAGGATTGTCGGCAGTACGGTCCGGAATGGCGTAATCGAGCTTCATGTAAAGCACCGAGTTGGGTTTCACGGTAGTAGACGTTTCCGTGTCTTTCGACAGGTTGGAAATCATGGACGAGACCACGCCAACCTTGATGAAGAAATTGATAACCAATGCAATCAATGTGCCGATAAAGGCAGCAAGTACGACTTTGTAGAATTTCATGACGTTGAACTTTATTGTGATTAGGCCGCAAAAATAAGAAAAAAAACTTACCTTTGCAGAAAATCTCGACGATGGAAACGGCGTATCTCCTTTTCGGGTCCAACATGGGCGACAAGACGGCACTTTTCGACCAAGCCTGCTCCTATATTAATAATAGGTGTGGGCGGATTGTGGCCATTTCGTCGGCTTACGAGTCGGAGCCATGGGGTTTTGAGGCCGAGGAATGGTTCCTGAACCGTGTTATCGTGTTGGAAACAGAACTTGTCCCAGAGCGCCTGCTCTCGGAGTTGCTTGAAATCGAAAGGGAGTTAGGGCGTGTGCGCCATCCCGAACATGCGGGGTATTGCTCACGGACTGCCGATTTGGACATCCTATATTATGGTAACCATGTCATCAACACAGCAACGTTGACCGTGCCACATCCACGCCTGCATCTGCGCCGTTTCACCTTGGTTCCGCTTTGCGAGGTGGCCCCCGATTTCAGACATCCCGTTCTGCAAATGACCCAAGCCCAACTGCTTCAACAATGCCCCGATGAATCCATCGTCAGAAGAATTGCCAAAGAAAACGAAGAAACGCTATGATTTACAACTATATAGCCATAGAAGGGACCCTCGGCGCAGGCAAGACCACCTTAGCCACGCGCATCGCCAACGACTTCAACGGAAAACTGATCCTTGAAGAGTTTGAGGGTGACAAAAACCCATTCTTGCCCAAGTTCTACAAGGAACCCGAAAAGTATTCGTTTCAACTTGAGATGACCTTTTTGGCCTTGCGTTACCAACAATTGAAGGACAAGTTTGAGGCACTCGACTTGTTTCACAATTTCATCATCTCGGACTATTATGTGGCCAAGTCGCTAATTTTCTCGCGCAACAACTTGCAGGAAGACGAGTACCAACTATTTTCAAGGTTTTTCAACATCATCTTCTCCGATATGCCCAAGCCCGAGTTGTTTGTCTACCTCTACTCCGATGTAAACCGCCTGCAAGCCAATATCCGCAAGCGCGGGCGCAGCTATGAGCAGGAAATCAGCGACAGCTATTTAGCCAATATCCAGCAGGGCTATTTCGATTTCATCCGCGAGCAACAGGGCAACATGCGCATCCTGGTTCTCGACACCAACCATCTCGACTTCGTGGCTAACGAAGCCGACTACCGCAAGATTATCGACGCCATCGACCGCCCGTATGACATCGGGGTGCACCGCATAGCTTTGTAAAAAGGCACAAAAAAAGCCGCTCGGTTGTGAGCGGCTTTTTTCATGGGTTAAGGGAGATTATTTTTCTCTCTTAACGATCTTCATCACTTGCTCCTCGACGGTTTCGATGGTGTAAACCTCGGCGCGGCGGATTTGAGGCAGGATGTCCTTCTCAAGTTCCGGATAGATGTCGCACATCTCGCGGATGGTGCGTTCCTTGTTGCTGGAGCTATTGATGTTGTTGACGATGGCATCCTTGTCCTTCAGGTCGGAGTTACGAACCAGTTCAACGAACTTGTTCCAGTCGGGACCGTAGCCCTTGCCGTCGAATTCGACGTCAACCTTCTTGGCAAGCTTCTTCATCTGCTTCTGAGCGGAGTTGACACGATTGTTGGACAATTCGTTGTTGTGGCCTTCCTCACCTTCGGGAGAAGCCCAACCCTTGACAACAAAACTGGTGATACCGGCACCTAAGAGATCCTTGAAGGCGGCGTCGGCTTCCTTGTTGAGTTTTCTTCTGCCGTTGATGTCATAAGAATCCTTGTTGAAGAAGTACGTGAGTTTCAGAACTTCAACATCCTTCAGCTGGGTTTCCCAAATGGTGTCATAGACAGGCTCTTCAGCCTTGGCAATCACGCCGTCGGCCAGCTTCTCGGTAGCGCCCTGGGTGAAGTATTCGTTCTTCACGATTTCATCCTGGGTGGGATAGATGGTGCCGTTGTAGACATAGAACATCGGGTCGGCCATCAGCTCGCAGTTTTCCATCTCGGGCTGGTAAGGCATGCAGTAGTGCTTGGTGAACTCGCCGCCTTCCTTGTAGTTGACGCGGAAGTCGCCTTCGCCCTTGACCTTTTCACCGACGAAGGTGATGGGGTCGATGTTGATCTGGCCACCGTTGTAGGCAAGATAGGGCTGGAGGTTCATGACAGCTTGCTTCTCGAAGTACTCTTCGGGGATGGTGACGATAACGTCGAAGCAGACGTTGCCATCTTCGCCTTCCACCAGCGGGTCAGGATTCACGCGATAGGTGATCTTCTTCGACTCGCGGGCCATCTTCTCGATGTCGCAAGGATTGTTGAACTTCACGCGCAGACCCAGGTTGAACTGGCTGTACATATCCTTGTCGTTGATGACGTGCTTGGCTTCGTCAACTTGAATCTTAGCCACTTGGTCGAGATTGTCGGTACCCGTGAACTTGTAGGTGTAGTCGAGGAAGAGGTCAAACTTAGGAGCGATGTTGAAGGTGATTTCCATACCAACGGGAACGGTGAAGTTGAGAGCACGGTTATTAGTGGCAGGAGCCAATTCGGTTTCAACTTGGTCATCGTTATTGAGTTGGCTAACAACACCGCCTTTGTAGTAGATGCCACCAAAACCAACATGAGGCACCAGGTTGATGACTCTTCTCGGGTTGTAGTTGAACATGTTGAACAGATTGAAGGTCAAGTTCAGGTCACCTTCAATGTAGTTGGACTTGTCAAGGGCAAGGTTGTAAAGAACATTGTTCTCATTGCCGTTCAAGACCAAGGCTTGGCCGTGCTTGTGACCAGAAAGGAGACCATAACCGCCTTTGAGGTTCAAGCCAACGACTTTACCAAACTGATAACCAACGCCAAGATGGGCATTCCAGTTCTTCAAAGCCTGGCTCTTGTAATGATTGAAATCATCGAACACCCAGCCTTCGTAGTTGGCCAAGTCACCGTGGTTGATGGAGAGACCTCCGTCAGCCTGGATGTACCAATACTTCTCGGCGGGTCTTGATTTCTTTTTGCCTTCCTGAGCCATCATGCTGAACGGAAGTGTTGCCATGACGACGAGCATCACGAGCTTTGCAAACGTCAAATTTTTCTTCATAACGTAAAAGTTTAAGTTTGTTGATTATTTAATTAGTTGATTTTTATTTAGTTACAATTTATACTCCTTGTTCATCGATTTTCATTCGACTACTATTTAGCGAACAAAAGTAAGAAATTATTTGATTGCCAACGCAAAAAAAGCGATTTTTTTCTCTCTTTTCGTGCTTTTTTCAAAGAAACGGCCCATTCCCTCAAAGGTTTATTGGGCTATCCGCAGGCTCTTGAAGGCCTCCCACATCACGATGCCGGCACAGACCGAAACGTTGAGCGAGTGTTTCGTGCCTTCCTGTGGCAATTCCAAAGCACCGTCGCAAAAAGGCAAAGCCTCCTCGCTAACGCCTTCCACCTCGTTACCCAAAATGTAGGCTGTGTGTGGCTCAAACTTGAAATCCTGCAACGACACACTGCCTTCGATTTGCTCAACAGCGAAAACGCGGTAACCATCTGCTTTCAGTTGCTGGCAGGCTGCTTCAATGGTCTCAAAATAACGCCATTGTACGGTCTCATCCGCGCCCAAGGCAGTCTTGTGTATCTCGCGATGAGGCGGACAGGCCGTGATACCGCACAAATACAACTTGCTGATGCGGAAGGCGTCGGCGGTGCGAAAAAACGCGCCCACGTTGCTCAACGAGCGAATGTTGTCGAGTACTATTATAATAGGTGTCTTCTCGGCTTGTTCAAAGTCGGCTTTGCTGATACGGTGCAGTTCGTCGGTGGTCAGTTTGCGCATGATTTCCGAATTTGTCGGCAAAATAAGTGAAAATTTTGTAATTTTGTACCCCTTAAATCTCACTTTTATGGCCGACAAAGCAACCGAAACCCCTTTGATGAAACAGTATTTCTCTTTCAAGGCGAAATATCCCGACGCCATGCTGCTGTTCCGCGTGGGCGATTTCTACGAAACCTACGGCGAGGACGCGGTGAAATCATCCAAGATTTTGGGCATCGTGCTGACCAAACGCTCTAACGGTGCTTCTGCCGATGTGGAGTTGGCAGGTTTTCCGCACCATGCTTTGGACACGTATCTGCCCAAACTGGTTCGCGCTGGTCTGAAAGTGGCTGTTTGCGAACAACTTGAAGACCCGAAACTGGCCAAAAAGTTGGTGAAGCGCGGCATCGTGGAGTTGGTCACCCCTGGCGTGACTTACAACGACAATGTGCTGGAGCAAAAAGAGAACAATTTCCTGGCTTCAGTGCATCTTGAAAAAGAGGTTTCTGGCATTGCCTTCTTGGATGTCTCAACGGGCGAGTTTTATCTCACGCAAGGCTCTAACGAATACATTGACAAACTGTTGCAGAGCTTCAATCCTTCAGAGGTCTTGGTGCAACGCAACAAACGCAAAGACTTCATCGACCTGTTTGGTGGGAAATACTACCTCACAGTTTTTGACGACTGGGTCTTCACCGACGACTACGCCAACGAGGTGCTGAATAAGCATTTCCATACGGTTTCTCTGAAAGGTTTCGGCGTGGACGACTTCCCGAAGGGCATCGTGGCGGCGGGCGCGGCCATCCATTACTTGATTGAAACACAACACGATAAAATCAACCACATCACTTCCCTTTCACGCATCGACCAAGGACAATATGTTTGGTTGGACAAGTTCACCATCCGCAACTTGGAACTGTTGCACACGACGAATGTGAACGCCAAGACCCTGATTGATGTCATCGATAAGACCGTCTCCCCGATGGGAGGTCGACTGATGCGCCGTTGGTTGAGTCTGCCTTTGAAAAACAAGGAACAAATCGAAGCACGTTATGAGGTGGTGCAGTTTTTCACCGAGCATCGCGACCTGATTGCCAAGTTCCAAGAGGCCGTGCGACAAGTGGGCGACTTGGAGCGACTGATTTCAAAGGTTTCGTTGTCAAGGGTGAACCCGAGAGAACTGCTGCAAGTAGGTCGTGCACTTGACCAAATCGAGATACTGAAAACGGCTTGCGAGGAGAGCGGGCATCCGTCTTTGCAGAAATACGCCGAGCAGTTCAATCCCTGCATGTCCATCCGCGAAAGAATCAAGAAGACGCTGAACTCTGATGCTCCTGCCCTACTCTCCAAAGGCAACTACATCGCTGACGGCGTGGACGCCGAATTGGATGATTTGCGTAACCTGTCACGCTCGGGCAAGGAATACCTCATGGGCATACAACGCCGCGAGATGGAAGCCACTGGTATTAGTTCGCTGAAAGTAGGCTACAACAACGTGTTTGGCTATTATCTCGAAGTCACCAATGCGCACAAGGAAAAAGTACCAGCCGAATGGATTCGCAAGCAGACTCTGACCAACGCCGAGCGTTACATCACTGAAGAGCTGAAGGAATACGAACAGAAAATTCTCGGAGCGGAGGAGAAAATCAGCGTCATCGAGCAGCGGGTTTACAATGAATTGGTCACCGCCGTGACGGAGTTCGTGGAGCCCATTCAGGTGGACGCTTCCCTCGTCGCCCGCATTGACTGTTTGGTAAGTTTCGCCGATATTTCACTGAAATACAACTATGTGCGTCCAGTCATTGACGATTCGTTTGTCCTCGACATTAAGGAAGGCCGTCATCCCGTCATTGAACAGATGATGCCTGTGGGCGAGAGTTACATCGCCAACGATGTCTACCTTGACCGCGACAAACAGCAAATCATTATCATCACAGGTCCAAACATGTCGGGTAAATCGGCCTTGTTACGTCAAACGGCTTTGATTGTGCTGTTGGCGCAGATGGGTTGCTTTGTGCCAGCGGCATCGGCACGCATTGGTTTGGTGGACAAGATTTTTACCCGTGTGGGTGCATCGGACAATATCTCTTCGGGCGAGTCAACCTTCATGGTGGAGATGAACGAGACGGCAAGCATTTTGAACAATGTGTCGTCGCGAAGCCTTGTGCTGCTTGATGAAATCGGCCGAGGCACCAGCACTTACGACGGCATCAGCATCGCCTGGGCCATCACCGAGTTTTTGCACGACCATCCCGTGAGCCGCGCCAAAGTGATGTTTGCCACACACTACCATGAGTTGAACGAGATGGAGGACTCCTTTGCCCGTATCAAGAACTATCACGTTTCGGTGAAGGAAGTCGGCAACAAAGTGGTCTTTTTGCGCAAGTTGAAGCGTGGCGGCAGCGCCCACAGTTTTGGTATCCATGTCGCCGAGATGGCAGGCATGCCGCGCAAAGTCATTGAACGCGCTACGGCTTTGCTTTCCGTGTTGGAGAAATCACACACCAGCGAGGACGTTGAAAAAGCCGCCACCAAAAAGACCGACGACGGTATGCAGTTGAGTTTCATCCAATTGGACGACCCGCTATTGCTCCAAATCAAGGAAGACATTTTGAACACCAACATCGATACCTTGACACCTGTTGAGGCGCTGATGAAGTTGAATGAGATTAAGAAGTTATTGAATCGTTAATGGTTAATAATCAGAGTATTAGAAAAACGAAAAGAAAAATTTTCCATTAATTGCTTGCGGTATTGAAAAAAGTTGTACTTTTGCCGCGCAATTCGCAAGCGGAAATAGCTCAGTTGGTAGAGCACGACCTTGCCAAGGTCGGGGTCGCGAGTTCGAGTCTCGTTTTCCGCTCCGCTCTTGCGGAAATAGCTCAGTTGGTAGAGCACGACCTTGCCAAGGTCGGGGTCGCGAGTTCGAGTCTCGTTTTCCGCTCCACAAGGTCCCGAAGCAGTTCGGGATTTTTTGTGTAAGTGCCTGAGTGGTGGAATTGGTAGACACGAGGGACTTAAAATCCCTTGGCCTATAAAGCCGTGCCGGTTCGAGCCCGGCCTCGGGTACAAATGAAAAATCCAATCAGTTGTTTGTCAATTGATTGGATTTTTTCCTATCCTGATTTTTGTTGACTTATTCCGCCCTAAACCTCACCAATCTCAGCGGCATGCCGTCACAGTTTTTCAGCACTTGAACGCCATAGTAAAACCCATTGTGACACACGAAGCGTTTTTTCGTGATGGCAAGGTCGTAATCTTCGCATTGGAAGGAATTCTCCGAAATGCTTTGTCCTTTTCCAATAAAATAGGTGTGGAATGTGTTTTTGCCAGCTTCCTCGGCATCGCCAAAGAAGAGGATGTTATCATTGTTGCCTCTGATGGCCATGGTAAACCAACCCATATTGATGGGTTCCTTGATGTGCTGGATGCCATTTTCGTAACAGGAAATCAGTTCCTTGTATTTTGGAAGCCATCTTTCGTCGGTTACCTGTGGAAGATTGTCTTTCAAACGTTGGATTCGGTCGTTTTGGATGGCAATTTGTTCTTCAACGGACAGATTTTGTGGTTCCCAATCCAAAAGCTTTTCGGAAATCTTATTGCCATCGAAATCGTATATTCTCACAAGTCCGTCAATCGGGTTTGAAACGATGAGCTTTCCGTTGACTTTCGCGATTTGCCACCGACCTTTCATTTCATCCCTTCGATTTTCTGTGTAGATGTAATAGCCAGTTCCTTTGATGTCTGTTTTCGTGTCTTCGAATGCATCGCAAAGGATTTTTTCTTTACCCGTTTTTGTGTCCAAAATAGAGACAAAATACCTCCATTTACTGGTCCAGGACGTGCCTCCAAAGATTGCAATATGGTGGTCGTCCAATACTAACATTTCTAAGGCTTGGTATTTGATTTTAAGTTCTTTGACAATTAATCCTTTGTCGTCAAACAGGTAAATGTCGCCCATGTTGTTTGCTTGAGTAAAATACAAGTCGCCCAACTTCCCATCCACGGGCTGAAGGTTGCGCGGTTTCTTGCCTTTGTCGGCGAAATACAAGGTGATGTCTTTCAGGAACTTGCCGTTTGAGTCGAAAAGAGAATACTTGTTTCTCGTGGCGTGGCTGACCATGGCCTTGCCGTCATCGAAAACGACGAGTTGTTTTCTCAATCCGTATGGACGACCATCTAAAGTGTCGTAATAAGTATCAAAGATTTTGTCCCAATCGTTTCCCTGTCCGTATGTTTCGTCGGGAACGAGGGTAATCACTTGCGCATTGACTTGACAGCAACTTGCAATGGCCAAAACAATGATTAATAGTAAGTTTTTCATGGCTTTGATGATTAGAGGTTTATATCTGTTTCTTCTGTTTGCAAACGCATCTTGAATTCGGCGAAATCCTGTTCCACAGAAGGCTTGTTGGCATCGTAATCTTCGATGGTGTAATAGTCGAAAATGAAATCGGCTGGATTGGGTTTCGGCTTCGACAATAGGTTGAAAACTAACATGATAAGTGCGATGGCGCAAGCCGTTGCCAAGGAGGAAATGATGGCAATGCGGGTAACATTCACCTCGGGTTTTGTTGTCCTTCTAAAACTGAATTCTGGCACAGTAATGTCGTCAGGAGCCAAGGTTTCCAACGACTTCTTCAACTTGTCAGAGAAAGCACGTTGCGATTCAACTTTTTGCTTGCATGATAAGCATTCTTCAAGATGGGATTCTACTCTTTTCCTTTCGCTTTCTAGCAATTCATTGTCGATATAGCTTTGTATCGTTCTGTAATTCAAGTGTTTCATAGTACATGTTTTTTGATTTTATCCAAGATTCTCGACAAAGTCTTTCCGATGGAATGGCAGTTGCGCCCTGTTATTTCTGCAATCTCCTTGTAGGAATAGCCTTCGCTGTAAAGCACGACAAGCGTTTGCTCCTTCTCGTTGAGATGATCTATCGCATTGAGGATGTCGGAAGCCTCGTCATAAGGACTCTCATGTGTGTCGGGCAGAGGGCTTTCCATTGTGACAATCCGTGCTGTTTTTCGTTTGTAGTCGATTCCCTTGTTGATGGTACTCCTGACGAGCCAGTTTTTCGTGTCGCGAATGACTTTCTCGTTGCTCATCGCGAAATAATAGGCGGCGAACACATCTTGTACGACATCCTTTGCGTCCTCTGTGGCTTTTAGCATCTTGGCCGCAATCCTGAACAGTTTCGGGTAATAGCTTCGATATGTCTTCTCAAATTCAGGGTCCATCATTGGAACTTTTTACAACCACAAGACGTTTGAGGAAGTCATTTTGTGACATGAGACGACACAAAAATATGGAAAGAAGCTGTTACGGTTACAAAGTCAATAAAAATTGCGCAATTCGCAAGTGGAATTTTTTGAGCAATGAGTGCAGAAATAAAGTTTACTTTAATTATGCCGAGTCGCGAACTATTGGGATTTTTTGTGTAAGTGCTTGGGTGATAAAATTGATAGACATAAGGGACTTATTGCGCCTACTTCACATTCTCCTTCAACCGGTCGGCGATCATTTTCTTTAATTTGAGGCACATTTGCTCTCTTTCGGTGCATCTATCGGGCTTGTATAGCGTTGGGTATAGGGGCTTTTCAAGTTTGTATTCCAAATTATTCAAAGGACCAGAAACACTGAGCCCAAAACGCACTGGTAAAGGAGATTCGGTCACTGAAAGATGGTATGCACCATTTTTGTCGTGGGTCATTCGACCATTCACAGTCACCTTATACTTTCCAATGCCAATCTGCGAAGGCCACAAGGTTATCGTATTCTTACGTGCTGTGAGCTGCACATCAAGACTATCGACACGATATTCACCATTGGTGCTGATATTCAGCATATCCGTTATTTTTGTGAAGGCGAATTTGTCGTTAACAGAGAGGTTCTTGCCTTCAATATCGGCGGCGGCCATAAAAGTGGAAATTTGGGGTTCGTAGTTTGCCTTGAGGTTGGTTTGGGCACCGATGTGGAACTCAGCCTGCCCGTCAAAGGTCTTCAACATGGGCACCAATGTGTCAATATAGGGAATCATGTGCAACAAGTCATTAATTTGCACATCAAGCAAATGGAAGTCCATAGCAAGAAAAAGATCGCTTCGCTTCGGCGACTTGTACATAGCCGTCAACTGCATCTCAGCAGCCTTGTTGGTGAAACCGATTTCCTGCAAAATAAGGGTTCCGTCTTTGACGGTCATTCCTCCGCCAAGATGGTTCAAATCGAAGTTGTCGACAACCGCTCTCTTGGTTTTGATGCTAAAACTAATGTCAACACCCTGGGGCACCATAAAGGGATTATCCTCTATGTTTTCATCTTCTTCTTTCTCGGAATCGGCATCAGCACCCCAACCACTGGTCAAATCCATGATTTCGTTGATATCCAACATATCAGAAGAGAGTAGGAACTCGCCTTTCAACAAGTTCTTATGGTCTTCCTTCCATTCTTTGATTCCAACCAGATTTCCTTGTAGGCTAAGATCCGATTTTCCAACAATAAAAGTGCTATTCTTGAGATCAAGTTTCCGCGAATCATACAGAAAATCGATATTGGAGATGCGAATATCCTCATCCAATCCGTCAACTTTCAAGACAGCGTTGTTGAGCCCGAATTCAGCGGATGGATTCCATCGGTTCAGGAAATCCTCTTTCGCCTTGTTCTGATCAATCGAGGCATCTAACCTTAACGTGTTGGTATTTAACTCATAGTCATCTCCTATAGTAGCGTTCATTGCTTTGCCATTATAAGAGATGTCGGCCTTCAATCCTTTGCCGGTTTTCTCGGGTTTGGTCACCACCGATATAACCGGCACATCAGCATGTGCAACGACGTTATCGTAAAACGCATCCAAATGACCGAATTTCAAATCGGCACGGAGATTCATTTTTTCAATACCTTCCTTGATTTTGTCAACTACCAGTTTGATGTCAGGATTCTTCGTTTTTACGCTAATGGCTGTACCCAACTGGGTTTCAAGCCGCTCTGAAGTGAGCGCTACATAAATTCCTTTCTGTCCTTTCATTTTACTTGAAGCAGGCAAGGCCAGCGTCAAGTTGAGTTTTGGTGCAATCGCTTGAATCGTATCCATCTCCAAAGCGAAATTGCGGACCGCCAAAGTGCCGTTGACCTTGAGACGGTTGAAGTTGTAGTCTTTCAGCGACTTCTTCAGCTGGTCCAACGTGAAATCCATTGACAAATTGACGGAAGAGCGTCCACCAAGGTGAATGTCTTCTGGCATGAAGCGCTTCAAATCCGTCATCGGCACATCGCCGCTCGTTTCAAGTTGCAGAGCCATGTCGCCAAACAGATGAGAAACTACGCCATTAACATTCAAATTACTATGGTTAAAAACGGTTTCCAAGTTATTAATGGTGGCACGGCCGTCTTTGTTGTTCAAATCCAAAAACAAGTCGGCATCAAGATTGATTTTGGTGAAAGGATACGGCATACTCTGCACATTCACCTGGGCGTTGTCGGTCGTGATTTTCGCCGAAATCAACGGCATGAGGCTGTCGTTGTAGGTTCCTGTCACCGCCGCTTCAACGACACGCAGTTTCCCTTGGTATTCGATGCCATTAAGCTTTTGTCGGGTGTGTGTGGGCAGATAAGTCAGTACATCTTCTGCCACCAAAGTATTGGTACTCAACACCAAGTCAAGGTTGACATCCTTATTCTTTGCTATCCCAGCATTACCATCGACGTCAATCCTATAGCGGTTCAGTCCGATTTGGGCCTTTTCGAGGTGCGCCGACAGGTTGGAGATGCTGAATTGCAAAGGCAAATCCAAGAGTAGCGTGTCGTTTTCTAAATAGGGTTCGTTGAGGTTCAGGGTGATGTCGGGAGTCCCTATTTTCAACTTGCCGCTGATTTGGTCGAAATTGGTTACATCTCCGTCAAAACCGACCTCCAACACCTTGGTTGACAACTGGATACCTTTTGTTTGCAGGTCGAAGTTTTGGACTTTCAGACCAAGATCAGCGAGGATGTCCTTACCCTGCATTTTTCCGTTGACATCCATATTGAGCCCCTCACCTCGCACCTTCAACTGTGAGCGGTCGTCGGCGTAAATCATAGAGACATTCTTCAACTTTACTTCTTCTATGTCAACAAGATAATCGAAAGCGGAACGGGTCGAGTCGTCATCCTTGTTGCTAAAAACATTGAAGTTGTTTTGTCCCAACGAGTCAGTATAGATGTTGACGAAAGCATTTTCGAGAATGCATCTCTTGACGACTATCTCTTTCTCTTTCCTGAATTTGTTGGCATCAACCACCAGGACAAGGTTATCAATACGAGCCAACGTGTCAGAAGGCGAGCCTATCATCGGATTGATCAAGGCGACATGCTCAATGTCGACACCGACATTGGGGAACGTCTTAAACAAGGTCAGTTTGGCTTTGTCTAAGGCCAAGTCGCAGCTGATGAATTGGGGCGCGTATTTTTTTACCATTTGGGTAAGCCGTCCCGATGAAGTGAGCATGTAAACCCCCACTCCCACTAAAACGAGTGCCAAAACCACGATGGAACCCAAGGTAATACCTATGATTTTCAGTGCCTTTTTCATCTTCACTCCACTTTTGAGAATTGGTATTTCATCCCGTATTCATCTTCATAGCACAACGAAGATGAAGTGAGTGTGGTAATGGTGTACACTTCAGGCACAATGACAAATACACCCACATAAATGTGTGTCAAGGTAGAGCCTTCCAGCGACCAGTTGAAGGCTTGGGCTTCGTCCTCACTGACATCATCGCTCTCGTCCCAAGTAGTGCCATTGACCTGCACCGTGTCGCCCGTAGGCAAAACATAATCGATGGGGGAATCGTAATAGCGTTCAAAGACACTGCCTTCCTGCCATTTGCCGTAGAGTAGAGACTCGTCGAAATCTGGATTGTCGTCGCCACCGCCGCATGAACAGAGGCTGACGGCGAGGAACAGGATTATGCTAAATAGCGACAGCTTTTTCATCTCATTCATATTTATAATAGAGCCACAAAAATAGGGAAATTAGTCTTCTCTCGCCAAAAAAAGAGATGTTATTATTATGGCGGCTTTACTTTCCTTGTTTTGAAGATAGGGACTTCAAAGCTGTAGCGGTTTGAGCCTGACCTTAGGTACGCAGAATACCTCTTCATTTAGACGGAACTTTTTCATTTTTATAACCATGTTATTGACGTCAATAACATGATGCCGTTCGTTGTATTTCCTACATCCACATCGTTTTGCTGACGTCAGCAAAATGGTCTGCAGAATCTTTTCCGCCACATATCCAAAATTATCCCTACATTTGCCGCATAAAATCATCAGATTATGAAAGCAGACAAGAAAAAAGTACTCGCTGAAATCAAGCATTACATCATCATCACTTTGGCATTGTTCACCATGTGCTTGGGCTGGACGGCCTTCCTTATCCCGAACCACCTGATGGGCGGCGGCGTGAGCGGCATCGCGGCATTGATTTACTGGGGCACGGGACTTTCCACGGGTATTTCCGTGTTCGTTATTAACGCGATATTGCTGCTCATCGCTTTGAAGGTCATTGGCGTGGGCTTCGGCATCAAGACGGCGTATTCCATCGTCATGGCCTCAATATTCATGTCGTTGTTGCAGCACTATATCACCGACCCATTGATGGCAGGCACAATGCAGCCTTTTGTTTCAGACCATTTTCTGGCAGCCATCCTCGGCGGCGGCTTGGCGGGCTTGAGCATTGGTGTGGCCTTCACCCAAGGCGGCAGCACGGGCGGCACCGACATCATCGCCATGATTGTCTGCAAATACCATAATATCTCGCAAGGGCGTGTCATCCTCCTCTGCGACATCATCATCATCGCCTGCGGCTTCATCGTGGGCAATACTGTCGAGGACTTCATCTACAGCTTCGTGGTGATGGGCGTGTGCAGCTATTGCATCGACCTTGTGCTGACGGGTAACAAGCAGTCGGTGCAGGCTTTCATCTTTACCACCGAGCCCGACAAGGTGGCCGACCGCATCGCCAACGAGATGCAGCGCGGCGTGACCGTGATTAATGGAACAGGCTGGTACACCAAAAAAGAAGGCCCCATCCTTATGGTGGTGACCCACAAACGCGAGTCGCAACAAATCCTACGTATCGTGAAAGATGAAGACCCCAAAGCCTTTATGACGATGAACACCGTGATGGGCGCTTATGGCAAAGGCTTTGAGCCGATGAAACGCTGAAACAATTACTCCTCTTTAGGCAGCCAACGTTCGAAGAAATACTGGAAGGCCGATCCCGTGCCACTCACAAAAGTGGTATAATACCCTTTAATGTCAATCGTGTCGCCATTACTATAGTTGACGAGATAACTGTAGTTCGTTACGTTGTCGTCGTCAGTGGTACGGCTGATATTGTCCTTTAGGCCATAGACATTGACAAGCTCTTGAATTTCTTCCAGAAAGTCGTTGCTGACTGAAAGTTGCTTGTCGGTATGGTATTCCGCATTGCGAATATACAACGTGGCCTCCTCTTCGCCGCGCTCAAGGCGATACTCAATGTCGCAGCCTTGGTTGTTCTTGCTGGTATACCGGAAGAAGTCTATTCTCTTGGTCTCAACCGCATATTCCCGCCATTTCTTGAAGTATTCGCTGATGGCCTGACGGGCTTCTCCATAATTTTTAGGCCAAGCCATGTAACCACCCGAACTATGGCTTTGCCCAGAATCGTATTTATAATACAGCGACCACGAATCGCCATCAAAAATGCGCATCGTGGGCTGATAATTGTCTTTGTATTTGTCCATCTTGAACTCCTTGACGATGGCCGTCAGTTCATCGAAGATAGTGGTGTCATCGACAAAAAAGTCCTTTTCCTTGGGAAAGCCCTCATCAATGATGATATGGATTCGACCGTCTTTCATGGCAGAAACTTGGTATTTCTCTCCATTGAAACGCGCCATCGTATTATGATGGTCAAAACTGAAATAAGTGAGGCGTTCTGTATTCATTTCGTTGTTGTTTTTTGGATTTTGCGAAACGCAGGAAACCGCGAAAGCCAGCAATCCAATCATTAAAAGATGTTTTTTCATAAGTTGCTGATTAGTATTGTTTTTTAATTGCAATTAAGGGAAAGCCTTTCGACCTTCCCTTAATTGTAGTGGTTTGCTGAAAGCACTTTATTTGATACCGAGTTTCTTGGCGATGTCCTTCGGCAGGGCGTCCTTGTGGACCACAATGTTCAGGGTCTTGTAACGCACAAAAGCCTTGGAAACGTACCAAACACCGTGGTATTGGCCAGCGTCGCCCCAGCTGTTCTTCACGATGAAGTACTCGTTGCCGATTTGGTCCTTGGCGGTGCCGTAGATGAGCATACCGTGGTCGTCGCCAGTCTCGTAGTTGTCATAGGCAATTTGGCGTTCTTTCTGTGTGACCCACTTCTGGGGAGTCGGTTGGCTCATAGCCTCTTTTTTACGGTCAGCGGCACTCATGCCCAGCCAGTGAGCCATGTCGCTGCCTTGGAGATCGCGACCCTTGGCTTCGATGTCGGGAAGGACGGCGATGCCAGCCATCTTGCCACGGAGCCAGCCTTGTTCGCTAACGTCGGAACCCCAAGCAATCGGATAGCCCTTGTCGATGGCATTGTCCATTACCTGCATAAGCTCATCGATAGGAAGGTTCCAGGCCTGACCCCAGCGCCAGTTGTCCTGCACTTCGATGACGAAGGGCTCGTAGAACGGGTGGTGCGTGAACGAAGTCAGGTTGATATAGTCGTCCATGTTGAGGCCCGTCGATTCTGCGAAGCTCATAGGAGTGTACTTCTTGCCGTTGTAGGTGAACTCGGTCGGAGGAACGCCAAGGTAGGCATCGTAAATGCCAGCCAAGCCCTTCTTCCACAGCGGGTTGCCATCCTTGTCCATCTGAATTTTACGGCTCTTGACGACACCTTCCACATACGGGTCGGTGACAGCGGAGAGCTCGGTGAAGTTCGACAGGGAGTCGCCGTGCATGGCACCAGCAGGCATCAGCTCATCGGGGACGAGACCATAGTGTCTGATGGCATACAGCACGTCACCGAAGGAACCACCTTGCGAGAAGGACACGTCGCCGTGGGTACGGATAGCAGCCTCGGCGCGGTCCAAATAGGTCTTGTAAACGATGTACATTTCAGAGAAATCGTACTCGGGCTTGCCCATACGGAGCAGTTCTGCCTCAAAGAAAGCCAACGAACTGTAGCACCAGCAGGTACCCGCTTGGTTTTGGTCCTTTACGGAGGTGACGGGCAATTCCTTAACGGTAGTGAACTTGAAGCCTTCGCCTTCTTCCTTGTCTTCAGGTTTCGGCATGGGTGGTTGTGCAACGGCTGCGACGCTGAGCATCAATGCAGCTGCGGTAAGTAAGTGTTTGAATTTCATAATGTTGTAATTTAAAGATTTAAGATTTCAAAATTTGACTTCGTCTAATGCTTCGCATTTCAAATTCGGATGCAAAGGTAAAAATTATTTCAATCAAAGCCCCAAATCTTTGCGCATGGCTTTCGAAAGGGCGTCCTTATGGAGCGTGAAGAAGATGGTGTATTGGCGCAGATATTGTTCAGAGCAGTACCAATAGCCTTTATACGGGCCTGCATCGCCCCATGAGTTCTTGATCTTGTAGTATTTGTTGCCGTTCTGGTCTTTAGCGATGCCCACAACAAGCATACTATGGTCGTCACCAGCATCCCAGTTGTCGTAGGCTGTCTGATGAATTTCGTCGGTGACTTGCTTTTCGGGAACGATTTCTTTCCAAAGGTTTTCGTCTTTCGGGTCAGCGGGCACAACGCCAACACCTTCCTTACGCGAGAAACCTATGTTGCTCACATCTTGCGCCCAACCGAGGGTGTAGCCATGCTCAAGGGCATAATCGACGGCTTCCATCAGCTTGTCTAAAGGCATGTTGTAAGCAGGAGTCCAAGTCCAGTTGTCGGGAATCTCAACCATGCAGGGCTTGTTGTATTCCTCTGTCGTGAAAGAGCAGATTTCAATGTAGTTGGCGGGATCAATGCGATAGGCCTCAGCAAACGACTTGGGCGTGTATTTCTTGCCTTCCACCGTGAACTCTTCCGGCGCTTCACCGAGATAGGCATCCAAAACACCTTGCACCGCCTTGGGTCCAGCAGGGGAAATTTTCTTGTTGCCGTTTTTGATGATGGCGCGGGCCACCGAGCTGATGACTTCGTTCATCTCGCCGTGCATGTGGCGTTCCTCGCCGATGACCTTGCCGCTGTAGTCGGCCTCGGGCATCATGCCGTATTTGTCAATCATATAGAGCACGTCGCAGACCTCACCACCTTGGCTCAACGTGTTGTTGCCGTGCATACGGACGAATTTCGCCACTTTCTCCGTCCAAGCATTGCGGACGACAAACATCTCCGAAAGGTTGAACTCCTTGCCGTACATGCGAAGGATTTCGGCCTCGACAAAGCCAATGCCAGCAAAGCACCAGCAGGTGCCAGAACTGCCTTGGTTATCAACGGGCGTGTGTTTCACGTTGACGGTTTCCGTAATTTGGTAAACGGGTTCTTTTTCTTCGGCTTCTTGGGCCACCAAAGTAGTGCCCGTACCGAGCAGCAGCACAAGGGCTGCCAATTTCACAAATCTATTCATATTGAGTTGGTTTATTGAATTTTGACAACTTTAATGGGCTTGTTTTCGTTAGCGGTAACGACTTTGATGAAATAGGTTCCATCCGGAAGCGAAGTCAGGTTCAAATTCATTTGGCCCGAATCTCCAACTTGACGCATCACCTCTTGCCCCATCAGATTGAGGACGTGGCACTCCGTCATTTGCGCATCGGCATTATGTGTTTCAATCGTCAGGATGCCGTTGGTGGGATTGGGATAGACTTGGATTTGACATCCCAAGAATTCTTCTGACAAGACTGTCCAATCAGAGAACACCTCGTTTGAAGGGCTGGATTCGATGAAATCTGTCTCGCCCGTGACGGTGTAGTGCTGGATTTCCTGCACCGAGGCCGTGTTATCGGTATAATTGGGTTCGGTAAGGCCTTCCGCTATCCTTTCGCCGTCGCGATAGACGTTGTATGACGTTGCCATGGAAGCCTCTTGCCAATTCAAGATGACGTCATCGCCGTCAATTTGTGCCACAAGATGTTGCGGAACAATGCTCTTGTTGACCTCAATAAAATGCATTCTAGGATTGGCTTCCGCAGTGGCATAGCCCGATTCGCAGTCACTGGCTTGATAGTAAGCAGTAACGGCGTATTCAAAGCGGTTATCGGGTTGCGAGGTCAGGTTATCCGTGTAGTAGGTGTTGGTGAGCAGCTTGATGCGCTTGAACTCCTCGCCTTTCGCACGACGATAGAGCATATAGCCCGTGACTGGAGTTTGCGGAGCGTCCCAATAGAGCTTCGCTTTTGAAGGCGTGGTCATCTCGTAGCGGAAATTGCTGGGTGCCTCACATAAGCCTTCGTCGTTGACATTGTCGACATTCGACGGATCCGATTCGCCGTATGCGTTGACTGCAGTGACATAATAGTTATGGAATCCCTCTGCTTCCGTATCGGTGTAATTCGTTTCTTGTGCAACGGCATACAGCACATTGTCGCGGTAGACATAATAGTGGTTCACCTGACCTTCAGGAGCCTCCCAAGTGAGATGAGCCGAGGTGCCATTGCGGGTGGCATTAAGGTAAATCGGAGGATAGTGGTTGATTTCATCACCGCAGCTGTTGTTGACGATGAAGAACAAACCTTTGTCCAAATCACCGGTGCCGCCTTCATAGTTAATCACCTCATTTCCAGCCTCATCCTTCAGGACAAAGCCAATCTTATCGATGGCGGTAGTAGGACGGTTCCAGTAAACGCCAACACGACCCAAAGGCAACTCCACATTGCTGCTGTAGGTACCGGCGTATGCAGTCATTTGGGCAACTTCAACACCAGCATCATTGACGAAAGAAAGGTAGCCGCCATTCCAGCCTTGGCTGTCGTCGGAAGACATATCGATGCGCCACACACAGTTGGGACCCAAGATAACACCTTCCTCGACAGTCTCCTTGCTCTTCGCATTATGGACGACGGCATAAACGCCATAAGTCACTGCCGTAGGCATATAGTGGTCGGTGTAGCTCATATTGCCACCTGGGGTTGCATTACTAAAGGAATGGATGATTTTGCCATCGCGAGTCACCACAATCTGGTCAATGGACGACAGCGCGTTGTTATGGATGTTGTGCGTGGGGTTGGTCCAAGTGAGGGTTGCGGAATATTCAAAATCACCATGCGAAACGACCTCAAGGTTGGTAGGCTCTTGGGGCATGTAAGTGTAGACATCGGAAGGCACATAGTTGAAGATAGCCTGAGCCCAGCCTGCAAAGTCGATTTCATCGACCACAAACCAGCCATCGCTGCTACCGCCCCAGCCCCAGTTGAAATGGAAGAGGTCGTCGTCGGTGTAGCCGTCGCAAACGAAGGCATGACCGCCGCTGTCACTATAACCCGAGTAATACACTGGCCAACCGAGGTCGTGCTGCTCTTTGAGCATATTCTGCCAATTCGTAAGCGAATATTGGTCACGGCTCTTCAGGCTAGCTTGGTTGGAGTAGGAGAAATACTGGCGTATGGCTCCCGGCACATCCCAAGAACTAGCACCACTGCCATCTGGTGCAAAGCCCATGTCGACGGCCACGGCGCAATGGTACATCAGCAAAGCAACAGCCTCAATCTCTTGCTGGGAAGCACCGGCAAGACGGTCGGGCATGTGTTCCCAATCATAGGTAGTATTCCCAAAGTTGGCCGACTGCTGGCCGTAGCCATAGCAATAATAGGAATGACTGCCCGTGCCTTGCAGCGGGTGGTCCCAGTGTTTCATCACCTGACTCATCGCTGTGGCCACGCAACCCGCATAGCAACGGCCTCCTGGACCGCCACTGGCCGCAGGTGCATAGAGGTTGTAAGGCGAGTCTTGGTTCCACTTGGTGGTGCAGATGTAATCGACACCACGACCACCGTTGCGTGAAAGCAGACGCCCGGTCGACATCACAGTCTGCCATTCCTCGGCGGTATCGTCGAAAAGGACAGCGTTGCGGCTCGTGCGCGCCTCGATGATTCTATCCAAGTAGAACATTAATTCAGGTGACGGGTTTTCCGTGGCGAAGGGACCCTCGTCGGAATAGCCCACGATGGGACGGAAACGGTCGTCAGCCGACACGATGACGAAGCCCTCCTGCCCCACGTTGAAAGCGTAGAAGCAAGCCTCGTTACGGTTGGAAAGTCCTGTATAGACTAATTGCAACTCGTTAGATCCCAGTTCGTTGTTGAAGTTGGCGCAGACAAACTTTTGTCCGACTGCCTTGGCTTTCTCTGCATCCACAGGACGGGCCTGAAGCAGACTCACGCCGCAGAGCAAAACCAACATAATAGCGAAACGTTTCATTGGTGACAATTTTTGAAAAAGTGGTCAAAAATAGGTATTTTTTTGCCACCTCGAATAGGTTTAGAAAGAAAATCTAAAAAATCAAGCTCAAAAGGTCACTTCGCCATAGCCGCCTCAATCTCCTCGACTTCTGTCGGCAAGCCCTCAAACAAATTAATCGGTTCGCCTTCCGTGATGAGCAGGTCGTTCTCAATGCGGATGCCGATACCTTCCTCGCGGATGTAAATCCCAGGTTCGCAAGTCAGTATCATGCCAGGAGCGAAAGGCTTGAACTTGTCAATGCTGTCATGGACGTCGAGGCCAATGTGGTGCGACATGCCGTGCATCAAATACTTGCGTTCCAAGGGCTTGTCGGGGTCTTGATTCTTCACGTCTTCGGCAGTAAAAAGGCCAAGTTGAATCATCTCTTGTTCCATCAGCTTATGCGTCGTCTCGTTGATTTCGTTGATGGTGCCGCCCGGACGATACAGCTTGGTGATTTCCTTCATCACACGAAGCACGGCGTTGTAACAATCTTTCTGCCTTTGGGTAAATTTTCCATTAATCGGAATTGTGCGGCTCAAGTCAGAAGAATAGTTCTTCAATTCGCAGCCTATGTCGAACAGCAGCAAGTCGCCGTTGTTCAAGATACTTTGGTTTTTCGAGTAATGCAGACAACAGCCGTTCTTGCCACCCGCGATGATGGGTGCGTAAGCGTGACCCGTAGCATTGTTTTTCTTGAAAATATACTCGATTTCAGCCTGCACTTCGTATTCGTACATGCCTGGTTTGACCGTTTCCAAGCAGCGACGGAAGGCCATCGCAGTGATGTTGCAGGCCTGCTGCGTGATGGCGATTTCATCCTCCGACTTCACCATGCGCAAAGCATTGAGTATCGGTGCGGTACGACCATAGTTGTGCATCGGATACAACTCCTTCACCTTCTTGACGAAGCGCTGCTGAATGGTTTCCGTGTTGCACTCATATTTCGGGTACTCGTAACTGTTGAGGAAAATCGTGTCGCCGTAGCCCGAGAAGACGATGTCGTTCAAAGTCATCCAGAAGGCGTCGCTGCCTTTGACGGTCTTGATGCCCGATAGTTCAGCAGCTTGTTTCGCGTCAAGCATTTCGCCCTGCCAAGTAGCTTTCACCTCGTCGTAAGGCTCGATGAAAAGCACTTCGCGCATGGTTTCATCGGGATAGTCGGGCGCTATAATGAGGTAGGCGTTCTCCTCGTTGATGCCTGTAAGATAAAAGAAATCAGACTGTTGACGAAAAGGATAGAACTCGTCGCCATTGCGCGGCATGGGTTCGTTGGCGGTGAAGACGGCGACAGACTTGGTCGGCAGCTGCGCCGCGAAGTTCGCCCTATTGCGGACGAAAAGACGATTGGGAATTGGGGTGTTCATAATACGCAATTATATTGACCCCACAAAATTAGGAAAAAAAGTTAAACCCTCTCTTTAACCTACTTCATTTATCAGAATAATGACCGTATGCAGAAATCACAATCACAATAACTTCCATATCACGGATTTCGTACACCAAACGATGCTTTTTCGTAATTCGGCGCGACCACTGACCAGCTTTATCACCCAACAATGGTTCTGGTTTACCAGTGCCAGTTCTCGGATGCTCATACAACTCATCAATCAGCTTAACTGCTTTCTTAAAAGCAACAGGCTCCTGACGCTTCAATTTGGCCATGTCGCCCAAAGCTTCTTTTTGATAGCGGACTTCATACATACTCAAAGTGCTTCAAGATAACGATGCATTTCTTCCGGGGAAGAAAACGAAACATACTCACCTTTTTCGTAGTTTTCCATCCGCCTGTCAATCATAGAGAAAAATTCATCTTTGGTCATCGTAGCATCATCCTGCTGCTTCTGACGAGCAAGTTTCCGCAGATAATTCATAGCCCGTTTCATCAAATCCGAATCTTCGGCGATGATACTCAAACTATGGTAAACATCGGCATTCATTTGTACAGTAGTCATTGTTTTTCTCCTTTTTTCTGCAAAAATAGACAAAGTTTTTGAATGGAATGATTTAAGGAGGTTAAATTCTACCATTTTGGTCATTCTCATCCTCGCGGTATTCCAAAATATCCCCTGGAGTGCAATCCAATTCACGGCAAATGGCGTCTAATGTGGTGAGGCGGATAGCCTTGGCCTTGCCCGTTTTGAGGATAGAGAGGTTGGCTTGGGTGAGGCCGATGCGTTCAGCCAGTTCGTTGGAGCGCATTTTGCGCTTAGCCAACATTACGTCAAGGTTCAAGACAATCACGGCTCACAGGTTTTGTGCTGTTTTTCATAATTGGTTTTGGCTTCAAAGAGTTCGGAGTAGTCGCCCAAATTGTATGTTTCGTAAATGATTTGCTTGTCGGGCGAAATGAGATAATAGTAGCCAAGCATAGGAATGTTGATGACACCACCCATGCCGTTTGCATGGTAAACGATTTCATGGGTGTTGGTCTTTTCGGCGATGGAGCGAATCAGGTCCTCGTTGTTGGAGCTGTGGTTGATGGCCAGTATCTTCACGCCTTGGCTTTCCAAATAGTAATTGCCCAATGAATCTTTCTCTCGCCCCATTTCCTGCAAATGTGCCACGCAAGGCGCGCAGTTGATGCTCCAGAAATTAAGCAACAACCAACCTTCGTTTTCAGCAATGGAGGTCGTGCCACCGTCCAATTTCGTGAGAGGATAATTGAGCAGGTCGTCGGTCATGCTTTTGTTGCTTGAGTACGCGCGGCTCAAAGGCGGATTCTTGCTGTCGTGGCGGCTGTATTTATTGTATCGAGGATTGTTGAGGTCAAACACTGAATCAATGTAATGTTGTCTGCTTGAGAAATCAATGTTCCTGAGGCTAATGCACTTCCTTCGGTTCTCAAAATCAAGTGGATACTGAACAGAAAAAACGCTATCCAAGACCCCAGTAGCATCATTGACAAACCAATCGACCTCATCATAAACAGGAACCCGTTTTTCCGTTTTTGGGTCATAAGCGGATGCGGTAGAGGAAGTACCGTGGAATCGGGTGTAAGACTCACCTTTGACCACGACTGGATCTTCGCTTTTGACATCATTGACCAAAAAAGCCATCATGCCGCCTCCCATTTGCTTTCGCATTGGCATGAGGTAATAACCCAGATAATTGAATGTTTGAGGGATAAACTCTGTGGTTCCATAAGAGTGGTAGTCGTCCCAAAACACCTTTTTATTGTCGTATTTGGTTATCTCCTGGCTGGTGTGATCCACCTTGATGTATTTGTCCTTATCCATCCAATTCGATTTATTAATTCTTCCGTCCTCACCAATCCATTCAGTGAAAATGACGGGGCTCTTCCCATCATAATGCAACACCATATATTCATAGCGAGTCCACAGAGTGGAGTCATCCTTTTGCATTTCTGTAACCATTTCAAAACTCACCCACTCATGGAAGGAAGCCAAATCCTTAGCCATCGCCTGATAGTGCTGATTTTGTGCCCTAACACAACTCTCACCACAAACCAATAAGGCTACGATGAAGCTTAAACAGATGTTTTTCAGAATTATGTTTTTCATAACTAGTTGTTAATCATTTTGTTTTACTTCTTTTGCAGACTTTTCCTCCCGTTTTTGGTTGTCATGACGCCGCAAAAATACAACTTTTTATCGAATTACAATAATTTTTTGTTGAAATTTTGAACTATTCATAAAATTTTCTTTTTCAAAAGGCTTGAAAGATTTTTCGTGACATTTTGTCAGAATTTCGTATTTTTGCCGCTTCATTGTCGGGAACTACGTCCCGTAGTTCCATTTTCAAACTGCGGGACGCAGTTTGCGACAATGACATGACAATAGATTGATAATTAAACAAATACAATAAGATGAAGATTTCTTATAACTGGTTGAAACAATACATCAACTGCGACTATTCGGCTGAAAAAGTCAGCGAGATATTAACCTCAACGGGCCTTGAAGTGGAAGACTTGGAGCGCTTTGAGTCAGTGAAGGGCGCCCTGAAAGGCGTCGTCGTGGGCAAGGTGCTCACCTGCATCGACCATCCCAACTCCGACCACCTGCACATCACCACTGTCGACGTCGGCGGCGAGGAGCCCCTGCACATCGTGTGCGGCGCACCCAACGTAGCAGCAGGTCAGAAGGTGCTTGTGGCTACCATCAACACAGAGCTTTGGATGGGCGACGAACACATCACCATCAAGAAGGGCAAAATCCGCGGCGAGGTTTCGGAAGGCATGATTTGCGCCGAAGACGAGCTGCAACTCGGCACCTCACACGAAGGCATCATGGTACTGCCCGACGACTACGAAGTAGGCAAACCCGCCTCGTTCTATTTCCCTGTAGAAGAGGACTATACGATTGAAATTGGCCTCACCGCCAACCGCAGCGACGCCACCTCGCACATCGGCTCAGCCCGAGACCTCGTGGCCGCCCTCAACCAGCGTGAGAACACCACGAAATACCATCTCATCCGTCCCTCGGTGGACGACTTCAAGGTGGAGAACCACGACAACGACATCGAAGTCGTCGTTGAAGACACGCAGGCCTGCCCGCGCTATTCGGGCGTGACCGTCAGCGGCGTGAAAGTCGGTGAGTCGCCGGCCTGGCTGAAAAACCGCCTCGCCGCCGTAGGCATCCGCAGCATCAACAACATCGTCGACATCACCAACTACGTGCTGATGGAAGTCGGCCAGCCCATGCACGCCTTCGACGCCGACAAAATCACGGGCAAGAAGGTCGTGGTGAAATGTATGCCAGAAGGCACACCTTTCGTCACCCTCGACGGCGTGGAGCGCAAGCTCAACAGCCGTAACCTGATGATTTGCAATGCCGAAGAGCCCATGTGCATTGGCGGTGTGTTTGGCGGACAGAAGTCGGGCGTGACTATGGAGACCACCAACGTCTTCTTAGAAAGTGCCTACTTCAACCCCACCAGCATCCGTAAGACCGCCAAATACCACGGCCTGCAGACCGATGCTTCGTTCCGCTATGAGCGCGGCGCCGACCCGAACATCACCCTCTACGCCCTGAAACGCGCCGCCTTATTAATAAAGGAGTTGGCCGGTGGCACTATTTCGTCCGAAATCAAGGACGTGAAAAACGGCGACTTCGCCCCTGCCCGTGTGGACCTGAAGTTCGACTACCTGAACAAAGTGGCCGGCAAGGTCATCGACCCGACCCAAGCCGTCAACATACTGAAGGGCCTTGAATGTCAAGTTGTTGAGCAAGACGACAAGCACGTTGTAGTAGATATGCACACCAGCAAGGTCGATGTGACCCGTCCCGCCGACGTTTGCGAGGAAATCCTCCGTATCTATGGTTATGACAACATCGAGATTCCGAGCCGTATCCATGCCTCCATCAGTCGCGCCGTGAAACCCGATGCCGACAAGATGCAGCAGAAAATCAGCGACATGCTGGTCGCCAACGGCTTCTACGAGATCATGAACAACTCGCTCACCAAAGCCGCCTACAGCGAGGCCTTCCCCGCCTTCGACCCTGAGAAGAACGTGAAAATCATGAACCCGCTCAGCAGCGACCTCAACGTGATGCGCCAGACCCTGCTTTGGGGCGGATTAGAAAGCCTCGCCTTCAACCAGAACCGCAAGGTCACCGACATGAAGTTCTTCGAGTTCGGCAACGTCTATTTCTTTGATGCCAAGGCCGTTCAAGACATGGAACACACCCTTGCGCCTTTCAGCGAACACTACTGCCTCGACCTCTTCCTCACCGGCAACAAGCAAGCCGAGTTGTGGAGCAACCAAGCCAAAGCCGTTGATTACTTCGACCTCAAGGAATACGTCATGGGCGTGCTCAACCACTTCAAGTTCGACTTCAACAGCCTTGAGGCCAAGGAAGCCAACCTGCCGCATTTCGACTATGCGACCACCTACTGTATTGACGGACAAGAGATTGTCACCCTCGGCAAGTTGAGCAAGAAGACCTTGAAGCACTTCGACCTGAAGAAAGACGTGTTCTACGCCACCTTCAACTGGACGCTGATGATGCAATGCTTAGCCAAGGCCAAGGAAGTGCACTTCGAACCGCTGTCGAAGTTCCCCGCCGTGCGCCGCGACCTCGCCATGATTTTCGACAAGAACGTCACCTTCGAGGCTGTGAAGAAAGTCGCCATGGCTGCCGAAAACAAGATTCTGCAATCGATGAGCCTGTTCGACGTCTATGAAGGCGAGAAGATTCCTACAGGCAAGAAACAATACGCCATGAGCTTCGTGCTGATGTCGCCCACCACCACCCTCACCGACAAGGTGATTGAGAAGACCATGGGCAAGATTCAGAGCGCGATGGAGAAAGAACTTAACGCGGTGTTGAGATAATGGACGTACAAGCAATAAAACGCACCTTCGGCATCATCGGCAATGATCCCGAGCTCGACCGTGCCATCGGCATCGCAGCGCAGGTGGCCGCCACCGACCTCACCGTGCTCATCACAGGCGAGAGCGGCACGGGTAAGGACGTGTTTCCGAAAATCATCCACCAAAACAGCGCCCGCAAGCACGGCCAATACTTCGCCGTAAACTGCGGCGCCATCCCTGAAGGCACCATCGACTCGGAACTATTCGGCCACGAGAAAGGCTCGTTCACGGGTGCCGTCAACGAGCGCAAGGGCTACTTCGAGATTGCCGACAAAGGCACCTTGTTCTTGGACGAGGTTGGTGAACTGCCCCTCTCCACTCAAGCGAGATTGCTGCGTGTTCTCGAAAATGGCGAGTTCATCCGCGTGGGCGGCAACAAGGTGATGAAAACCGACGTCAGAATCGTTGCTGCCACCAATGTCGACCTGCCCTTGGCCATCGAGAAAGGCCGTTTCCGCGAGGACCTGTATTATAGGCTGAACACCATCCCGATTCATGTCCCCGCCCTACGTGAGCGCAAAGGCGACATTCCTTTGTTGGTCCGCAAGTTCGCCGCCGACTTCGCCGAGCGCAACCACATCCCGCCCATCACCTTGACACCTGATGCGATGAAGATGATGGAAAACTACCGTTGGGACGGCAACGTGCGCCAACTGAAAAACGTCACCGAGCAGATTTCCATCATGGAGACCGACCGCAACATCACAGCGGAGACCTTAGCCAAATACCTGCCCAACCGCATACAAAGCAACCTACCCGTCCTGCTGCCGCGTGAGGACACACCAGAAGGCATGTCGGAGCGCGACCTGCTCTACCGCGTACTCTTCGACATGAAGAAAGACATCGCCGAACTGCGCGCCCAAGTCAACAATATGAGCGGCGGGCATCCTATAGAGACCAACTATGTGCAAGCCACGCCCGTCACCCAAATCGGCGACACCGTTGTGACCCGTGTGAGCCAAAACGAGCCCGAAGTCAGCGAGCAGGAGTTTACGGAGTTCGTTCCAGCCGAAGAAACGGGGCATTACAGAATGGGAGGCATGCCCGATACCCTCTCGTTGGAACAACACGAGAAAGAGATGATTATCAAGGCATTGGAAGCCCACAAAGGCAAACGCAAGGATGCTGCCAAGGCTTTGGGCATCAGCGAGCGCACCTTATACCGCAAAATCAACGAATACGGCATAGACCTATGAAAATCGGGGTAAAGATAGCGGTTTTGGTGATGGCTTTGGCACTCATTTGCCAAGGTTGCGGTTTCTATTCCTTTACGGGAGCATCGATTCCCGCAGAGGCCAAGACCGTATCGGTGGACTATTTCCCCAACCATGCTCAACTCGTTAACCCGATGTTAAGCAACAATTTAACCGACGCCTTACGCGATGCGATGACCAACCAAACCACTCTCGACGTGGTTGAAACGGGCGGTGACCTTTCCTTTGAAGGCGAAATCACCGACTATAGGACCACGCCTGTGGCCATCACAGGACAGATTGCCGCCATGAACCGGCTCACCGTCACCGTGAAGGTCAGATTCAGCAACCGTTTCGACGAGTCGAAGGACTTCGAGCAAAGTTTTTCGCACTATGAGGACTACCCCAGCGACTTAGACCTTAACGCTGCGCAGGAAAGCCTGACGTCCACCATCGTCGAGGCCTTAGTGGAGGATATTTTCAACAAAGCATTGGTAAACTGGTAAATATGGACAGCAATCAAGTCATAGGATACATGAGGATGCCGGAAAGGCTGAAAGGAGAAGTCGTGCAAGACATGGAGCAAATGGTGGCCGATTATCCCTATTTCTCTGTTGGCCAGGCGCTTTTGGCCATTGCCTACCAAAACACCAACGACCTGCGCTACGACAGCCAACTGAAACATGCTGCCGCCATTATGCCCAACCGTGACAAGCTACGCCTCTTTTCCCTGATAGCCCGCCATCGCTTTGAGAGCGAGCCAACAAACACCGCTTTGCCCGATGAGTTTACTCCCACCGACAATGTGTTCACCTCGATGGAACCTGTTGAGACAGAGGAAGAAAATAGCAACATCATCCGCGAAAAGGTGTTCATCATCCCCGAAATCGACCTCAGTGGCAGCCACGAGGAACTCTCTGCCGAGATGGCTTTGTTGGAAGAAAAACGCAAGTCGTTGGACGAGTTGAAGGCCATCATCGCCGCCCGACTGAAAACACTGGAAGAAGAAAAACAACAAAAGGAAAAGAACAAGCCCGCGCCGAAGAGGCTGTCACGCAAGGAACTGATAGACAAGTTTATAACAGAAAACCCAAGCATCACTCGACCCAAGGCCGAGTTCTACAACCCCATCTCCGTGGCCCAAAACAGCATCATCGACCAAGAGAACATCGTTAGTGAGACTTTGGCCAAAATTTATGAAAAACAGGGCTATTTCGACAAGGCAATATCAATTTATCAAAAATTAGGCTTGAAATATCCAAAAAAAAGTCGTTATTTTGCAGCCCAAATTGAAAGGATTAAAGAAAGTCAAACATTAAACCAATAGAGATGTACACGTTAGTAGTAATTTTAATTCTGATTGTCAGCGTTTTACTCAGCCTTATCGTTCTGGTTCAGAACTCAAAAGGAGGCGGTTTGGTGTCCAATTTTGGTGGTGCCAACCAGATGATGGGCGTTCGTCAGACGACCGATTTCCT